>PVMK01124455.1_pt1 | contig 31463 bp, 30 predicted proteins | sample 1853481 | NCBI WGS metagenome assembly PVMK01 (sample SAMN08533507, study PRJNA380276) | Marine sediment metagenome, whole genome shotgun sequencing project.
CCTTCCGCCAGGACGTCAACGGCATCACCCCGGGACCCGGCGGTAACTTCTACGAAGGCCGCACATCCGGGACGGTTGCCATCAACGCCACCTTGCAGAACAAGTGGACGATGGATCTTTCCTGGACCTCGTTTAACGGCGCCGGCCATCACAATCTGATCAGGGATCGCGATTTCCTCGCTTTCTCCCTGAGCCTTGCATTCTAAGACCTCCTGGAGAACAGACACATGCTTAGAAAAACGATTATCTGCGCACTGGGGGTCGCCGCAATCGGCGTGGTTTCACCCGTTGCCATGGCCGAAATTTCGGCGGACCAGGCGGCTCGCCTCAGCAAGGACCTGACACCGCTGGGCGCCATCCGCGCCGGTAACGAGGCGGGCACCATTCCGGCCTGGGAAGGCGGCATCAAGAGTCCAGCCGATGCGGGTTTTCCGGACTTCAAGCCCGGCGGTCATCATCCGGATCCGTTTTCAGACGACGAGGTCTTGTATACGATAACGGCCGCAAACATGGAGCAATACGCCGACGTCCTGTCGGTAGGAAACAAGGCGCTGCTGGAGACCTATCCCAGCTATAAGATGAATGTTTACCAGACGCGGCGCAGCGCGGCGTTCCCGGAACGTATCTACCAGGCGACGGAAAGGATCGCGACGACCGCGCAGCTGATTCCCGGCGGTAACGGTGTGACCCACGCCATCAATGGATTTCCGTTTCCGATTCCGTCCAATGGTCTGGAAGCGATCTGGAATCACATCACGCGTTTTCGCGCCGACATGGCGCAACGCGCCATCGGGCAGGCGGCCGTCACTCGTGACGGCGGCTACACGATGGTCAAGTTCGTCGATAACTTCATGGGTCTCTATGGCCTGGACGGGATGACGGAGGAAAAACTGGATAACGTTCTGCTGTATTTCAAGCAGCGGGTCGTGGCGCCTGCCAGGCTGGCCGGTGAGATCCTGCTCGTTCACGAGACCATGGATCAGAACAAGGAACACCGCCGGGCGTGGTTGTATAACCCCGGGCAGCGTCGTGTCCGCCGAGCCCCCAACGTGGCCTTCGATACGCCGCGTACGGCCGGCGACGGTCTGGCGACATCGGATCAGTTCGACATGTATAACGGCAGCCCGGAGCGTTACAACTGGGAATTGGTCGGGCGCAAGGAAATGATCGTCCCCTACAACAGTTACAAGATTCACAGCAACGGCACGAAGTACAAGGAGATTCTGCAGCCGCAGCATATCAACCAGGATCTCGCACGATATGAGTTACATCGGGTCTGGGTGGTTGATTCGACCCTGAAAGAAGGCACGCGTCATATTTACAAACGCCGTACCTACTATATCGACGAGGATTCGTGGCAGGTATTGATCGTCGACTGTTACGACAACCGCGACCAGTTGTGGAGGGTGCAGGAAGGATTCCCGATCAATTACTACGATGTGCCCAATCTCTGGACTACGCTCGACACGACCATGGATCTTCAGTCGGGTCGTTACCTGGCCATCGGGATGAACAACGAGGAATCGCTGACTTACGATTTCTCCGTCAAGCTCGCGCTAAGGGACTTCAGCCCGGGCTCGCTCCGTCGCGCCGGCGTCCGTTAGAAAACATCCGAAAAACCCCGGGGGCACACCCCGGGGTTTCTTTGGTTTCATAAGATAGGAGTTGCGGAGCAATGAAGCTGCCCGATACCCGCCTGTCCGCCAGACACAGGTACCTGCTCGCCGGGCTGGCCTTGGCCGCCTCCTGTCTGCAGACCGCTGCTGCGGCAGCCGAAGACGCGATTCCGGCGACCGAGTATTCAGTTATCGCGCCGCTGGCCAGCACTGCGCTACTGGTGGATGCGATCACGATAGACGGTGCGATGGTGAGTGTAGGAACCCGCGGCATCGTCCTCATCAGCGAAGACCAGGGGGCGAGCTGGAAACAGGTGTCGGTTCCAACCCGTTCCATGCTGACCGGCGTCTATTTCCACGACCGCAACCTGGGTTGGGTGGTCGGTCACGACGCCGTGATACTGAAGACCACAGATGGTGGCGAGAGCTGGCGACGGGTGAACTACGATCCTGATCTGGAGATGCCCCTTTTCGATGTCGTTTTTTCCGATGCCAGTCATGGCATGGCGATGGGCGCATATGGCCTGGTACTGGTCACCGATGACGGCGGCGAGACCTGGACCGAACAGCTGATGAGCATCACTGAGCTGGGAGCGGCTGACCTGAGCGCGGATGAGGCCGAGGATGAGGCCGAGGATAAGGTTGTCGCAGAAGACGGTTTCGATGACGGATCCTCATGGGAGGAAGACGAGGCGGCCGCGGACTACCATCTCAACAAGATTGTCGCCGCTGCGGACGGACGACTCTATGTCGCGGCCGAAGCGGGGCATGTTTACCGCTCGGATGATGGCGGAAACGAATGGCTGAGGCTGCCATCCGATTACATTGGTTCGTTTTTCGGCGCTGTCGCCCTGGGCCGGGACGATCTGCTGGTTTTCGGATTGCGCGGCAATATGTTCAGGACGCGCGATGGCGGCGCAAGCTGGGAAGAAGTTGAGACACCGGTCGAAATCACCCTGACCGAGGGCATGGTCATGGACGACGGGACGATCGTCGTGGTGGGCATGTCGGGGACCGTCCTCGTCAGCACCGATGGCGCACAGAGTTTCAGGTTGGTCCAGCAGGCCGACCGAAAAGCCCTGATGCGGGTTCTGCCGGGCGGAAATGGGTCCGTATTGCTGTTCGGCGAAGCAGGTGCGGTGCAGCTGGCACGCGAGGACTACCTGCAGTAATCATGCCGGCAAGGCCGGCGTTCAGGGTTGCATGCAAAGGCGATCCCTTTTTGGCAGGCCAGGACTGACAAGGATTGATGCGATGAAAGAAACCGGTTTTGTCGCCATGACGGAACGACTGATCTTCGCTAACAGGAAGATCGTCATGGGGCTGTTCGCCGTCATCACGGTGCTGATGATCTATAGCGCGGCAACGAGTCTGCGTATCGATACGGCTTACAGCAAGCAGTTGCCGCTGAAGCACCCCTACATGCAGACCTTCCAGGAGTACTACGAGACTTTCGGCGGTGCTGATCGGGTCGTCGTTGCACTGATCGCGGAAGATGGGGACATGTTCGACCCCGAATTCTTCGAGACGCTCAAGGCGGCCACCGATGCTGTCTTTTTTGTTCCGGGCGTGGACCGTCCCCGGGTCCAGTCCATCTTCACACCGAACGTCAGGTATATGGAGGTGGTCGAGGAAGGCATCGAGGCAGGCAACGTCATCGACGCAGACTTCGCGCCGACACCGGAGGGCATGGCCAAGGTCAGGGAAAATATTCTCAAAGCCAATATCGTCGGTCGACTGGTTGCGAATGATTTCTCCGGCGCTATCATCAGCGCGCAATTGCTCGAGGTAAATCCCGAGACGCGCGAGAAGCTGAATTACTTCGAGGTCGCGCGCCGCCTTGAGGAAGACGTCCGGCAGGCGCTGCAAACCGATGAGATAAGAATACATATTCTGGGCTTCGCAAAAGTCGTCGGTGACATAAAAGACGGCGCGACGCGAGTCGTATTATTCTTCCTGATCGCATTTCTGATCACGGCGGTGCTGGTCTATATCTACTCACAGTCCTGGAAACTGACCGTCGTCCCCCTGATCACGTCGGTGGTGGCCGTAATCTGGCAGCTCGGCATGTTACCTCTGCTGAACTTCGGTCTGGATCCGATGGGCCTGCTTGTTCCATTCCTGGTGTTCGCTATCGGGGTGAGCCACGGCGTACAGATGATCAGTTCATTCCGGGCGGAGCTGTTCATCGAGGGGACGACAAGTGAGGAGGCTTCTCGGACCAGCTTTCGGCGCCTCGCCGTACCGGGTTTTATCGCACTTGCCAGCGACACCATAGGTTTCCTGACGATCCTGATGATCAGCATCCGAATCATCCAGGAGATGGCGATCGGTGCAAGCGTTGGCGTGGCCGTGATTATCCTGACAAACCTGGTTCTGCTGCCGCTGATGACCTGTCACGTCAAATTGGATCAGTCATTCCGCGATCGCGTGATGCACAGAGCCAAGGCGCTGGACCCGATCTGGAACGGTTTGTCGGCTGTCACCGAAAGAAAACCGGCTGCGATCATCTTGCTGGTTACCGCGGGCCTTTTTGTATTCGGCGCCTGGAAGGGCGGCGATGTAAAGATCGGTGATCTGCATGCGGGTGTCCCCGAACTGCGACCGGACTCGCGCTACAATCTGGATACGGCGGCCGTAACCGACAAGTTCTCGATCGGCGTGGATCTTATTTCGGTGATCGTCGAGACCGGTGTCGAGGGGTGTATCGATCACAGGAAAATGGAGGCGATGGATCGTTTCGCATGGCATATGCGAAATGTTGAGGGTGTTCAGGATGTCATCGCACTACCGCAAATATTGAAAGTCGTCACCGCAGGATGGAACGAGGGCTATCCAAAGTGGCGCGTACTATCGAGGAATCCTCAAGTACTGGTCCAGGCGGGCGCACGGATCGAAACGAGTACCGGTCTGCTTGACGAGGAATGCAGTGCCATGCCGCTGATGATGTTTACGGCAGATCACAAAGCCGAGACCATCGAGAGAGTCATAGCAGAGGTCAAGAGTTACCGCGACGAGTTTCCAACCGAAGGCGTCGAGTTCAGGCTGGCGACGGGTAATGTGGGTGTGATGGCCGCGACCAACGAAGAGGTCAGCGCCGCACAGTACCCGATCCTGATCGGTGTCTTTTCAGCGGTGATCCTGATGTGCTGGGTGACCTTTAGATCGCTACGGGCAGTTATCTGCATCATGACGCCATTGGCGCTCGTGTCTCTGCTCGCCTATGCGCTTATGAGCTACCTGGAGATCGGACTCAAGGTAAACACCCTGCCGGTCGTCGCCCTCGGCGTCGGCGTCGGTGTCGATTATGGAATATGCATCTACAGTCGCTTCCGCATGTACTTGTTACGCGGCGAGACCATACGGGCCTCCTACCAGCATGCATTGCGGGTAACGGGTTCCGCTGTTGTCTTTACGGGCATTACTCTGGGTATCGGTGTATTTACCTGGGTGTTTTCGCCGCTACAGCTGCAGGCGGATATGGGAATCCTGCTGACCTTTATGTTCCTGGTAAACATGTTGGGGGCGATTCTGGTGCTGCCGGCGATCGCGACCTGGATACTTCCGGCTGAGTATCAGAAGCGAACAGCGTCAGTAGATTAGGGAACCAAGCCTGCCGATCGGGTCCGCGTTGAACCCGGTAGTAGTGATGAAGAACCCGTCCGCCGTCAGGCGTTCAGGTCAGGAATCAGCGAGCTTTCCAGACGAGTGATTTCGTCTTTCAGTAACAGCTTGCGTTTCTTTAATCGCCTCAACTCGAGTTGATCCACCGAAGGATCGAATCCCAAGCGGTCAATGACGTCATCCAGATCGCGGTGTTCAATCCGCAATTCTTTTAGTTTGTAGGTATTGCTGAAGAGCTGCGTATCCACGTTGTCAGCCATGCTTGCTCATCGGATTAAGGTCTCCTCATCGAGTGGGAGGATGATATTTCATGGATACCGCCGCGTGTGCCGATACCCTGACCTCTAGACTAGACCACTCGCAGGCTAACCGCCAGTCGGGATTATTGGGGGACGCAATGCTGTATCGCGATGGTCCCATGGATGGGCTCCGCAGAAGCTAAGCAGCGGCTAGTCCAGATAAGAAGTCCAGTCCCGGCTATCGTCTCCATAGACGATAAAAAACGGATTCAGATATTCAGGTTTTGTGTTGCACAGTAGCGCGTTGCCCTCGGTGTCTATCACGTGGCCGCCGGCTGCTTCCACGACGGCCTGCGCTGCGGCTGTATCCCACTCTGACGTCAGGCCAAGTCGCGGGTAGACATCGGCGTCTCCGGCCGCGACCAGACAGATCTTGAGAGAACTGCCCATGGGGATTATGTCGTGCGGCCCCAGGCGATCGAGATAGGCATCGAGCAACTCGCCTCTGTGCGAGCGGCTTCCGACGACCCGCACCGGTCGGTCGCCTATGGGTTGAACACGCAGCGTTTCAACTTCCTCACCAGGCGTGCCACGAAACGCGCCCACACCTTCGCAGCCATAGTAATCGACGCCCGTTACCGGCACATGCACTACCCCTAGTATGGGTTTGTTACCACGAACCAGCGCGATATTGACGGTAAATTCGCCGTTGCGTTTGACGAACTCCTTGGTGCCATCGAGGGGGTCGACCAACCAGTATTCTTCCCAGCCTGACCGCACATCGTAAGGAATATCGGCCGATTCCTCGGATAACACCGGGACATCCGGCGTCAGTTTCGCGAGTGCGGCTGCGATCGTGGTGTGAGACGCGAGGTCGGCGGCGGTCAATGGCGATTGGTCTTCCTTCAACTCAACCTCGAACTCGCTATCGTATATTTCCAGTATCCGGGCGCCCGCCTCGTGAGTAATTTCCACCAGGTCCTGTATAAGTTCGGCTGCGTTGATGGTCATCTGGTACCTCGGTTCCGGGGTGGTAGGTGGGCATATCCCTGGGCGGTATATGATAACGCGCTATGCAATCTGCGAGCGGCGAATTTTTCGACTGGGATCATGTCGACACCGTCCTGCTGGACATGGACGGAACGGTGCTGGATCTGAAATTCGATAATTTTTTCTGGCACACCGTCGTGCCGCAATGCTATAGCGAAATGCATGGTATCGCTTTGACAGAAGCCCACCAGGTACTGATTCCCAGATTTGCCGAAAAGGAAGGCACCCTGCAATGGTATTGCCTCGATCACTGGACCCGGGAACTGGGTATCGACATCGCCCGGCTAAAGGAGGAGACAGGTGAGCATGTCGACTACCTGCCGGGCACGCCTGAGTACCTTCAGGCCATCCGCGCCGCGGGGAAACGGCTTGTGCTGGTCACTAACGCCCACCGGGACAGCCTGTCGGTCAAGTTACGGCGCACCGATCTGGCTGAACACCTCGATGCCATTCACTCGGCTCACGATCTGGGTGTGCCAAAGGAAGATCACGAATTCTGGGCTCGGTTACGAGCGCGGGAACCGTTCGATCCGAAACGTACCGTGTTGATAGATGACAGTATCGCCGTACTAAGTTCTGCCCGGAGCTTTGGCATTAAGAAGCTTATTGCTATCAGAAAGCCTGATTCGACGCGCCCGGCCCGCGCTGTGACCGATTTTTGGTCTGTGGAAACCCTGCCTGATCTGGGAGCGCCACCGCAGGCTAATTCCGGGGACAGTTTACTTAATTCTCATCGGTTTGGATCGATGAGAATTAAGTAAACTGTCCCCATTTATGCATGTGAAATATGCGAGCTAGCTTCGCCGGCGCCGACCGCCGGAGCCGCGCTTTCCCCCACCACCGCCGGATCGATTCCCCTTGCTGCCGCCCTGGCGCCCGCGCTGCGGTCTTGCCCTGCCACCGGCGCCCTCGCGCGGTTTTGGAGGAGGGGGTCTGTTGAGCGAAATTGCAAGCAAATCCTGTGTGACAGGCTCTACCGGCAGTTTCATGCCGATGAATTCTTCGATTTCAGGCAGCGATACCACGTAGTGTTCGCAACCAAAACTGATCGCGTTGCCGGTCGCCCCTGCTCTCGCGGTGCGCCCGATCCGGTGCACATAGTCTTCGGCATCCTGCGGCAGATCGTAATTGATAACGTAATTGACGTCCGGGATATGCAAACCCCTGGAGGCTACATCGGTTCCCACCAGGACCGGTAATTCGCCGCTCTGGAAATCCCTGAGCATGCGCTGTCTTTTTCGTTGTGGTACATCCCCGGACATCGCCTCAGCTTTTGTCCCGTTCGCCGTCAGCCATGCCGCAACCCGTTCGGCGTCCCGTTTCATGTTGACGAAAATCATCGTCTTGTCCGCGTCGAGCTTTCTCATCAACCCGATGAGCAACGGCAGTTTTTCGTGATTGGACGGGAAGTAGATTCTTTGCTGTACCCGATCGACTGTCACCCTGTCAGGCTCGATGCGGACAAGTTCCGGCTCGTTCATGTGCTCGTAGGCCAGTTCGAGAACCCGATGCGACAGGGTCGCCGAGAACAACATGTTCAGCCTGGTAGCGGGGGGCGGGAGCCGCCTCATGACAAACCGGATGTCCCGGATAAAGCCCAGATCGAACATGCGATCCGCCTCATCGAGCACCATCACCTGCACGCCGCGCAATCCGAACACCCGCTGTTTCAAATAGTCGATCAATCGGCCCGGGGTTCCGATCAGGATATCCACGCCTTCAGCCAGTGTGCGTCGTTGCTTCTCGTAGTCGGTGCCACCATAGGCCAGCCCCAGGTTGAAGCCTGTGAATTGCCCCAGCAGTTGCGCATCTGCGTGAATCTGGATGGCAAGTTCACGCGTGGGCGCCAACACGACCATGCGCGGATCGATGGATCGACGCTCCGTCCTGGACGGGTTTTCCAACATGTGATTGAAGGCGGCGAGCAGAAAAGCCGCGGTCTTGCCGGTGCCGGTCTGCGCTTGTCCCGCGACATCACGCCCATCCAGCGCGATCGGCAAAGTCGCTGCCTGTATCGGCGTACAGTGCACAAAACCTGCCTCAGCCACGCCCTTGGCGACCTCTTCACGGAGATTAAGGTCTTCGAATTTGAGACTACTGAGATGCGACTCGGGCATGGTTACTTAATATTCTTTGCCAAAACTGGTATAAAAGCTTGAAAAGCGAGCAAGGGACGGTTCAAAATAGCCGTTGGTGCCCCGGACCTGATTTCGCCTGCCGGGACACTCTGTCACCGTACAACATCCTGAGATTCCATATGGACGCGGCCTGAGGCCGCAACATTCTGCCTTATCAGGCGTGGTACGTCATTTATTCCTGCATCTTCGGCGCAGATAGCGACTAAACGTCATCAATGCAGGGTTTAACAAATCTAAATCCCGTAATAGCGGAGGCCATTTTGTGAGCGATCAGATTATTTACACGACGGATTCGAGTTTTTCGACCGACGTGCTGGATTCCAAACTTCCGGTCCTGCTGGATTTCTGGGCCGAGTGGTGCGGGCCGTGCAAAATGATCGCACCGATACTGAATGAGATCGCCGCTGACTACCAGGGCAAGGTCCAGGTAGCAAAGATCAATATCGATGAGAATCCGCAGACAGCGCCGAAGTTCGGCATTCGCGGGATCCCCACACTCCTGCTGTTCAAGAATGGCATGGTCGAGGCCCAGAAGGTCGGAGCCGTGTCGAAGAAACAGCTGGCAGAATTTTTGGATCAACATTTGTGAGAGGTTACTTGGGTACTACAAACAGAAGCCGAGGAAAAGGCGGCCCGCGCAACAAGCAGGGCAACCCGAATTCCAGCAGAAGGGGGAGACGCAGAAGACCTCAGTCCGAAACGTTTCCAGACTTCGAGGAATTTGAAATTATCTCCAGCGAGGAACTGACTCGCAGCAAGGAGTCGATGAATCTCAATACTCTGAAACAACAGCCGGCGGCCGAACTGGTCGAGCTGGGTGAGAGTATGGGTCTTGAGAATCTCGCCCGTTCACGCAAACAGGACATTATTTTCGCTATTCTCACCGCGCATGCGAAGAATGGCGAACATGTCTTTGGCGAAGGCGCGCTGGAAATTCTCCAGGATGGCTTCGGCTTCCTGAGATCATCCGATAGTTCCTATCTGGCCGGTCCCGACGATATTTACGTCTCACCAAGCCAGATCAGACGTTTCAACCTGAGAACCGGTGACACGGTTTCGGGTCTGATCAGGCCGCCCAAGGAGGGTGAGCGCTATTTCGCGCTGCTCAAGGTCGGTGAGATCAATCACGACGCTCCCGAGAATGCGCGCAACAAGGTGCTGTTCGAGAATCTGACACCGCTTTTCCCCGATGAGAGACTGAAACTGGAAACGGGGACCGGTAGTACGGAGGATCTCACCGCGCGGATCATCGATCTTGTGGCGCCTATCGGCAAAGGCCAGCGAGGGTTGATCGTATCGCCGCCAAAGGCCGGCAAGACGATGCTGCTGCAGAACATCGCCTCCTCGATCGCCGCCAATCATCCCGAATGCCACATGATCGTCCTGCTTATCGACGAGCGGCCTGAAGAGGTCACGGAGATGCAGCGGACCGTCAGGGGTGAAGTGGTCTCGAGTACTTTCGACGAGCCAGCCAGCCGTCACGTCCAGGTCGCCGAGATGGTTATCGAGAAGGCCAAGCGACTGGTGGAGCACAAGAAGGACGTCGTGATCCTGCTCGATTCGATTACCCGCCTCGCGCGCGCCTACAACACGGTCATTCCGTCTTCAGGCAAGGTCCTTACCGGCGGCGTGGACGCAAATGCGCTCCAGCGCCCGAAACGTTTTTTTGGCGCCGCAAGAAATATCGAGGAAGGCGGCAGCCTGACGATTCTCGCCACGGCGCTGGTCGAAACGGGATCGCGGATGGACGATGTCATCTTCGAGGAGTTCAAGGGCACCGGTAATTCGGAGATCCAAATGGATCGCCGGATTTCCGAGAAACGCATATTCCCGGCGATAAACATCAACCGTTCGGGTACGCGGCGAGAGGACCTTCTCACCAAGCCCGAGGAACTTCAGAAGATGTGGATTTTGCGCAAGCTGCTACATCCGATGGATGAACTCGCGGCGATCGAGTTTCTGCTCAACAAGCTCAAGGACACAAAGACGAACGACGAGTTCTTCGAGTCGATGAAGCGCTAGCTCGGGATAGATAAACTGCCGGCGCCTGCCGGCGCCGTTTTTCTTGTCGAACCTGCGCAGATGACTACGCCTGCTCCCTGCTCTCCAGGAGCTTTCTGACAAATGTTGTCAGTTGCCGGTGAGAATAGCTTGCCTTGCTGAATACACGCTCGACCGAGCCATTCAAAATCCGACGGTCTTCTTCCGTCAGATCCTTGGCCGTCAACACGATGACCGGAATGTCTCGCCAGTCTTCGTTTTGGCGCATTTCATCCAGAAATTCGAAGCCATCCATTACCGGCATCAGCAGGTCGAGCAGGACAAGTCCGGGTTGGGCCTGCGCCATCAAATCGAGCGCTTCACGGCCGTTGGCAGCCTCGCTCACTTGCCATCCCGCCTTGTCGAGAACGCGAACCATCATCGCCCGTGTGTCGGCATCATCCTCGACGAGCAGAACAGACCAGTGTTCCGACGAACAGCGATAACGCGCCAGGGCATCATGCAACTGATCGCGATCCACCGGTTTGGCCAGAAAATCGGTCGCTCCAAGCGCGTAGCCTTTTGTCTTGTCGTCCAGCATCGTCAGCATCAGGACGGGGATGTTGCGAAGTTCGGGATCAGCCTTGAGAGCCCTCAGGACCGACCAGCCGTCCATGTCCGGCATCAGGACATCGAGCGTGATGGCGACCGGTTTGACTGCGTGGGCGAGTTGCAGACCCTCTGCACCGCCATCGGCGGTCACGACGTCGAAGCCGTCCTTGCGCAGGAACCGTTCGATGATTTCACGGGCCTCGGGATCGTCGTCTATAACCAGCACAGTGGATCCTGACGTCGACTGACCGATCAACTCGAGTTCCTCGTCACTGCGTCCTGATTCCACACTTGCAGGCGCTGTAAGGGCCGAACCGGGTAAGACAGCGGGGATACTGATCGTGAATGTGGATCCTTTTCCTACCTCGCTCTGGAGCACCAGGTCACCGCCCAGCAAGCGGCAGAAGCGTCTGGAGATAGCGAGTCCCAGACCTGTGCCGCCGTAGTTACGGGTGGTCGAATCGTCGGCTTGTGCGAATTCCTCGAAAACAACATCGATCTTGTCTGACGGGATCCCGATGCCGGTGTCGATTACGGCAAAGATCAGCCAGTCCTCGCCATCGACCCGGGATCGCCTGGCATCGATCGTAATTGTGCCATTCTCGGTGAACTTGGCCGCATTGGAGAGGAGGTTGAACAATGCCTGGCGAAGCTTCGTAATATCCTGGTGGGCCGCGCCGAGTTTCTCGCCTCGTTCGATTTTGAGCCGGTTTTCGTTTTTTGCAATCAGAGGCTGAGTTGTCTCGATGACCTGGTCGAGCATGGAGTTGATATCGATGTTTTCGGCAAACGCCTCGATCTTGCCGGACTCGATCTTGGACAGATCGAGGACATCGTTTATTAGCGCCAGGAGGTGCGCTCCGGCCTGGTTGATCTTCTTGAGATCGGGAACGAAGCCTTCCAACTCCAGGTCTTCCGCTTCCTCGATAAGCATCTCGCTATACCCAAGGATGGCGTTCATCGGGGTACGTAATTCGTGACTCATATTGGCGAGAAAAGCGCTCTTGGCCCGGTTCGCGCCTTCGGCCGTTTCACGCGCCTGTTCCAGGTCCTGCTGCAGTTTTTTCAGATCGGTGATGTCGATAAGAAGCCCGATCATGCCTTCTGTCTGACCGGCCTCGACTTCGAAGGTCGTGCGCCAGTACATCGAGTCGTGCATCTTTCCATCCGCGTGGCGCAGCCTGGTTTCCTTCTGGCTAAGCCCCCCACGCTGTATCAGTTCAAGATCGTCCACCTGGGCAGCCTGTCGCGCATCTTCCGACAGGTAGTCGAGTTCCAGAACGGTCTTGCCTATGAAATCATCCCGATCGATACCAAACGCCTCTGCGTAGGCCCTGTTGCATGCAGTAAATACGGCATCCACATCCTTGACGAAAATCGGATTGGGAATCGAGTCCAGCAACGCTGACTGGTAGGCCAGCGCTCGCGCGCGTTCGCGGTGCCGCTGGGCGGCCTTGTGGAGATACCATGCAAGCCCGACGGTAAAAAACACCAGGCCAAACGACAGCCAAAGATAGTCGGGGTTTGAGCGGGGATAGAGGGTCTCGCTGGCGGAGGTCACCCGGATGCGCCATTCACGGTCTGCGAAGGCCATCATTGCGGTCGTGCTGAGCCAGTCATCGCTGCTGGCTTCCGTCTCTGAGTCTGCATCCGACTGCAGGCGTGCGTCATGGTGATACATGAACTCACTTTCGCTACCGGCGTCTGCATCCTCGAATGTCATCGTGAGACCGGCGGGACGAGTGTACTGAGCGAGGATCGCCTCGATCATCGGGCCTATTTCGGTGACGATTATCACGAACCCCCTGAGGGCCGCCTCGCGTTGTGCCGGCGAATCCAGCGGCAAGTCATTCTCATAGATAGGTAGGGCAACGAATACGGAATAGTCTTCTTCACTGGATCGAAACCGATCGAGCCGCGACGAAACGACCGGCGCATTGATCAGGGCCGCTTTCATCAGCGTCGTCATGCGGTCGGGAATACCCGCGATGTCCATACCGAGGTATCCGATGTTCGGCTCAAGCGGCACGATGTAATAAGCGGGAAAATAGCGCTCGCGCTCGGGTGCGGGCGCCATACTGGAATCAGGCGCGCGGTCCGCTATAAAGAATTTCGGATCGACCTCGCTCCGTGCATCTTGCTCCATCCTCTGGCGCTCCCCGGCACGCACGAGGGGCAACCAGGCGATCGCCTGGTTGCCTTCAAAGCGCTCGGCGTCGCGACTGACCAGAAGCGTGAATTCATCACGATCGACGAAAGAAGAAGCGGCAAAGGCAGATCTCACGTGATACAGCGTCTCCAGGTAGGATTCAACGCCAAACTCTATCGCCTCGACATGATGTGTTACGGCTGTTTCAAAGCGGTTCTTGACTGTAGCCATGAAGTTCGTGTTGAGTAGGTTGAATACCGAAAAAGCCAGTAATGAGCCCAGCACGATGACGACCAGGGGGCACAAGATTCCGTCGACTCCGGTAGTCCCCCGCGCGTGTTTTTGCAAGCCGGCGGGCTCTGAAGAAAAGGGCGACTGTGAGCAGGACTCCAAAAACGACCAGCCCGTCATCGGCCAGGGTCGCTGCTTGCGGACCCATCTCCTCCACCATCCGTTGTTCCTGGGCGGCCAGGGCCTGCCAGAGGGCCACCGTGATGGTCGAACCGGTGACTCCGATGACGACCGGAACCCAACCCGGCGTCCGGTGTTCGGGTGTTCTTCTTTTTTCCTCGGACCAGGCAAAACACACAATGCCTGTGCCCAGGACCACAAAACCCGCGGCGGTATGGATCGCCATGCGTGTCAGGTGCCCCCAGCCATAGGCGCTCTCCACGCCAACCATGTAACCAGTGAATGCGGTGATACCAAGACCGATGATGACGACGCCGAGGGTAGCGGCGATGGCGGGCATTTTCCTGAGCCCGTTCCCCGCGGTTGCCACGATGATGGCCATCCCCGTCAGGCTGAAACACAAAGCGGTGTTGGGAGCCATCCTGCCAGGATTCGATGTCTGCAGATCGATGTAGTGCTGCATCAACAACTGGTCGATCTGCAGGTCGACCAGGAAGACATATTCGATAAGGGTCAGCACACCGATAGTTAGAACGAGGAACCCTGCCGCAAGGGCTGCCCTCGACCAGTGAAGGGTAACCAGCAAAAGCGCCACGCCGCCGAGCGCGAAGCCGAGGGCGGTGTTGTATTGCATCGGCACAAACGCCGGGTTGACCTGGATCAGGGCGGGTTCATGCAGATACCAGCCCAGCAGCACCAATACGCCGAGGGCAATAGCCAGGGCGGCGGCCAGTTTGGATAGTCGGGTGGGCCAGCAGGTGATCGTTTGCCTTCTTTGCATATTTCCTGAGGGTCAATGCGCCATGTACGGGTCACTGGCCCGTCACGGAGACACCCCTTCCTCCTCCCTCCGGGAATTGGTTTACGCTGGCCGATCGCCACATCATACCTTGGTCATCGCAAATAAACGTTATTTCAGGGTTCTGCGCGAGCGTCGTACGGAGCGGATTGCCTGCGTGACCAGTTGCTGACTATGGCAACGATCGGCATGCGGATGATAGGGTCGGTTCCGATGAACAAAAAGGCTTCAAATACACGCGTCTTTTGCATCGGTCGAAATTATGCAGACCATGCGCGAGAACTCTCCAATCCGGTGCCGGACAGGCCCGTTATTTTCATGAAGCCTGCGTCGTCGCTGGTATGGCCGGGGAGAGATGTGTATTTTCCTGCTCACGGCGAAGATCTGCAGCACGAGGTGGAGCTTGTTGTCGAGATCGGCAAGGATGGCAGAGCGGAAACAGTCGAAGATGCAAAGTCCTATATACGTTCCTTTTCGATAGGAGTCGATCTGACCCTGCGCGACGTTCAAAAGGAGTTGAAGGCCAGGCGTCTGCCGTGGGAAATTGCCAAGGCCTTCGATCAGTCCGCGCTGATCGGTGATCTCGTCAGATATGAGGCAAGCAATGACCTGGCCGATGTGTCGTTTTCGTGTTCGGTCAACGGAGAACTGCGGCAGACCGGTTATACAAAAGATATGATTTTTTCCGTTGAGCAATTGCTGATAGCGATCAGTGGAGTGTGGGAGTTGCAGGAGGGGGACATCGTCTATACCGGCACGCCGTCGGGAGTCGGATCGCTGCGGATTGGTGATCGTCTTTCGGTTCATTGCAATCCGGTAGGCGAGTTCACGTGGAATATTGTTGCCTGGGGAACCCCCTGATTCATGTCGCAATGGCACGTCTACATAATCAGGTGCTCGGATAAGAGTTTGTATACCGGGATCGCGAAAGATGTCGCGGCGCGCATCGATCAACACAACGCCGGGAAGGGCGCCAGGTACACGAGGGGCCGGCTCCCGGTCGAGTTGGTCTACCGGGAGCCGGTTGGCGAACACGGCGCGGCCCTCAGGCGGGAACTTGCGATCAAGCGCCTTCGAGCCAGTGATAAAAAGCGTCTTATTGGTTGAGCGATGAATATCGACTCCGACGGCGTTGAGCGGATCAGGGACGGTGTGAACCCCTTGCTCGTCTGCTCAGGAAAGCAGGCCGCGGTAATCCTCGATGCCGGTCTTGCCACGGCGCTCGAAGAGCGGGGACACTGTTTGGCCAATCGCCTTTGGTCCGCCCGGGTGCTGGTTGACGAACCTGATGCGATACGACAGGTTCACATGGACTTTCTTGAAGCCGGAGCCGATTGCATCACGACATCGAGCTATCAGGCGAGCCTGCCCGGCTTCCTCAGAGCCGGTTTTACGGTCACGGAAAGTGAACGACTCCTGAGACGTTCGGTTGCGCTGGCGCTGGAGGCCAGGGATGCTTTCTGGAGCAAAGCGTCCAATCGCAGACACAGGTTGAAGCCGCTGGTCGCGGCCAGCATCGGCCCGTACGGCGCCTTTCTGGCCGATGGGTCGGAGTACACCGGTCGCTACGGTATTAGCGATGATGAGCTGCTTGGGTTTCATCGCGCGCGATGGGACATACTCAATGATTGCGAGGTCGATTTGTTCGCCTGCGAGACGATCCCTTCGCGCCAGGAAGCAAGGGTGGTGTTGAGGCTCCTCGGTGAAACCGAAGGACGATGGGCCTGGATGAGCTTTAGCTGTCGGGACGACAATCACTTGTGCGATGGCAGCCGGATGGAGGATGTGGCAAGAGATTGTGATTCCTGTCTCAGGGTAGCGGCAGTCGGCGTGAACTGTACCTTCCCCGCGTATGTCAATGGCATGATCACTGAGATCAGGAAAGGCACCCGGAAACCGATCATCGTCTACCCGAATTCGGGTGACTGTTATGACGCTGAAAGCAAGACTGGCTGCCATCCCCGCAACCCTTTGACCTTGAGTCTGCATCGGTCGCCTGGCTGGAATCAGGCGCTACCTGCATCGGAGGATGTTGTCGCGTCCATAGCGTCGACATCACACGTATCCGGCTCCGGCTGATCGGCCGTTAGCTTATATCCGCACAAGAATGTTCTACCGTGGCAGGATGATGAGATGGGAGACTGCCGGTGTTGTTACTTCGGTGTCTTGGCTACGGGATTTCGGCGAGGGTTGGCATCCGGATATTCAGGGGAGGGGGAGATGAGAAAAGTAGCTATTGTGGATCTTGTGGGGATGCTCGTATTGGCAGGCGGATGTGCGCCAAAGGTGGGCAGTGACGCCTGATGCGATGACATGAAGGACAAGTCCAGGGGGGACTGGAGCGCCAACGACTACGCCAAACATTGTCTGTTCGAGGACGACGACGCGGAAGAATAATTCCGACTCGCGTGCTGGCCCTGCAATCATTGCAGGGCGGTTGTTTTGGGTACGATACGCTGTCCGTCCGTTTATTCAGGCGTCGGCTGTCTGGCGTTCGCGTGCGATTGCACGGTAGCCGATATCGTCACGATAGAACCGGCCGTCCCAGTGGATGGACGCCGCAACCTCATAGGCGCGAGTCTGGGCCGCGACCACATTCTCACCAAGCGCAACCGCACAGAGTACGCGTCCGCCGGCTGTCACGATGTCACCTTCTGCCAGCCGTGTGCCCGCGTGGAATACCTTGATATCCGGGTCGTCTGTGAATTGGCCCAGCCCGCTTATCACGTCACCGCTGGAGTAGCTACCCGGATAGCCGCGTGCCGCCAGTACGACGCCCAATGCGGGTCTGGGATCCCACTCGGGCTTGCACTCATCCAGACGGCCCGCGATAGCAGCGAGACACAGCGCCGGCAGATCAGAGCGCAGTCGCATCATGATCGGCTGGGTTTCCGGGTCGCCGAAGCGGCAATTGAATTCCAGCACCCTGGGCGTGCCGTCCTGACCGATCATCAGTCCCGCATACAGGAAACCGGTGTAGGGCGTGCCTTCGGCCGCCAGCCCGTCGACGGTGGGACGCATCACCTTGTCCATGATTCGCTGGTGCAATTCGGCAGTAACGACTGGAGCGGGAGAATAGGCTCCCATGCCACCGGTGTTAGGACCCTTGTCTCCGTTATCCCTTGCCTTGTGATCCTGGGACGTTGCCAGTGGCAGAATATGCTCACCATCGACCATGGCAATAAAGCTGGCCTCTTCGCCTTCGAGAAACTCCTCGACTACGATCCGTGCACCCGCTTCGCCAAACTCACCCTCTGACAACATGGACCGCGCAGCCTGCTTCGCCTGTTCGACGCTATGCGCGATTATCACGCCTTTCCCGGCAGCCAGACCATCCGCCTTGACGACCACCGGCGCCCCGATGGCATCGATATAGTCGAGGGCGGGTTCGAGTGCGGTAAAAGTATCGTAGGCGGCTGTCGGTATATCGTGTCGGGCGAGAAAGTCCTTTGTAAACGACTTGGAGCCTTCCAGACGGGCACCCGAAGCGCCTGGTCCGAAACACGGCAAACCGGCTGCCGAAAACCTGTCGACAATGCCTGCGACCAGGGGTGCCTCCGGGCCGACGATGGTCAGATCGACACCTCGTTCGCGCGCGATGTTCAGCAGACCGTCGATATCCTCCGCGCCAACCGGGATATTCTCTACTCCCTTTTCGAGAGCAGTGCCGGCGTTTCCCGGTGCGACCAGCACGGATGTAACGGATTCTGACTGCGCGCATTGCCAGGCCAGAGCATGCTCTCTGCCACCGCCTCCGATCACCAGTACTTTCATTGTCTTGGGAACCTCTGATCTATTCATGAACTCGTACCTTGTCCTCCAGAGGGAGGGGGTGGGCACCGTTCAGTGAAGGAAGTGCCTTACGCCGGTAAACACCATGGCCAGATCGAGTTTGTCCGCCGCCGCAATGACCTCGTCATCGCGGATCGAGCCCCCGGGCTGAATAATGGCGGTGATGCCATGCTCGGCACCCGCTTCTATGCCATCGGCGAAAGGAAAAAAGCATCCGACGCCATAACGGAACCCCTGGTTTCCAGCCCTGCATCCTTGGCCTTGATCGCGGCGATTCGCGTGCTGTAGACGCGGCTCATCTGTCCCGCACCGACACCGATGGTTGCTTCGTCTCGTGCGAATACGATGGCGTTCGACTTGACGAATCGCACGATTGTCCAGGCAAAAAGCAGATCCCTGAGTTCATCCTCCGACGGCGTGCGTTGGGTGACCGTTTTCAGGTCATCCGGGCCGATGACCAGATTATCGCGAGTCTGCACCAGCAGTCCTCCACCCACCCGCTTGTACTGATCGCCCGCCGGCGCCGATTCGGATAGCGGGCCGGTAACGAGGACCCGAATATTCTTTTTTGCGGCCAGAATTTCCGCAACCCCGTTGTCCAGCGCCGGGGCAAGGATGACCTCGACGAATTGTTTGTCGATTATCGTGGCCGCGGTTTCAGAATCCAGGTTCCTGTTGAAGGCGATGATTCCTCCAAAGGCCGATGTAGGATCGGTCTCGAAAGCGCGCGCGTAGGCCAGCCCTATGTCGGCGGCGATTGCTACTCCGCACGGGTTGGCATGTTTGACGATGACACAGGCAGGCGCGTCGAACCGTCGTACGCACTCGAGTGCCGCATCCGCATCCGCGATGTTGTTGTACGAGAGCGCCTTGCCCTGAATCTGGTTCGCAGCGGCGATGCCACCTGGATTCCCGTCTTCGACATAAAAGGCAGCCTGCTGATGCGGGTTCTCACCGTAGCGCATGATATCTCTTCGCCTGAGCCCGATAAGCAGTTCCGGTGGAAACGGCCCGTCGTCCCGGTCGAATTCGGGCTGCGCGCTCAACCAGGTCGATATGGCGCAATCGTAAGCCGCCGTGTGTGCATAGGCGCGGGCCGCCAGCGATCGCCTGAATTCCAGCGGGAGCATCCCACTGGCTTGGTCCAGAGCCGAAATGACCCGGTCATAGTCGTCGGGATCGACCACCACGCCGACGGATTCATGATTCTTTGCTGCCGCCCTCAGCATCGCCGGACCGCCGATGTCGATGTTCTCGATTGCATCGTCCAGCGTACAGTCAGGTCGGGAGACGGTCTCCCCGAACGGGTACAAATTGACGACCAGCAAGTCGATGGGCGCGATGTCGTGTTCGGCCATCACTTCGTCGTCCGTGCCACGCCGGCCCAGCAGACCGCCATGGATTTTGGGATGCAGGGTCTTGACCCTGCCATCCATGATCTCGGGGAAGCCGGTCACCTCTGAGACATCAGTGACCGCCACACCCTGCTCTCTCAGTAGACGTGCGGTACCCCCGGTTGACAGGATTTCATAGCCACGGGCCACAAGTTCCGCGGCGAATTCCTCAATGCCTTCTTTATCGGAGACGCTGATCAGCGCTCTCTTGACGCTAGTGTCCTGTCCCATGAATAGCTTACGTTTCAGAGACCGCAGAATAGTCAAATACAAGGCGTGTTCCGCCGATAATATCTTGATACTGGCAAGGGACGCAACGCAGTAGTTGGCTATTCTGCGGTCTCCCAAAGGGCGTGTCCTGTAAGGCTTGTCGCATCGTTGCGCCTCTTGTCAATATTCCAGATATTACCTGAGCCGGCGCCTTGCCAGGAGCCTTACAGGACACGCTGAAATGCAAGTTATTCATGGGACAGGACACTTGTCCCCCATTTCTCACCAGGCCGATACCCGGACTAGCCGAGCAGATCGTAAATGCGGAGTTTTTTTCGCAATGTCCCGCGGTTGATGCCGAGAACCTTCGCAGCGCGGCTCTGGTTGCCCCGTGTATAGCTCATCACGGCTTTGAAAAGCGGAGCCTCAACCTCACCCATGACGAGTTCATAGAGTTCACCTGGATCGTGCCCGTTGAGGTTGGAGAAGTAATTGTCCAACGCTTCTTCCGTCACGTGTCGCAATGGCCGACTGCCAGTCGTTACTTCGAACAGATTTTTTTCTTTGTCCACTTTTTACATAATCCCCGATGTTTATGCCGCCAGCTCTTCTTGCGGAGTCTGGTCAAAGTATTCTCGTACCAGTCGTTGTTGTTCTGCAGCGACTTCCACGCGCACCAGCTGGCTTCTGAATGGTGCCGATTCGGGCCTGTTCTTCAGGTACCAGGTCAGGTGCTTTCTGGCCACTCGAACCCCTCTGTATTCACCGTAAAAGGAGCACAGCTCATCCAGGTGGGCGAGCATGATATCACGGACTTCACCCGCTGTCGGTGGTGTCGGTTGCCGGCCGGTTTCGAGATAAAAACAAACCTCGCGAAACAGCCAGGGGCGTCCTTGCGCGGCACGCCCGATCATGATTCCTGCGGCCCCCGTCGCGTCCAAAACAGCGGCTGCCTTCTCAGGACTATCGATGTCCCCGTTGGCGAGTACGGGTATCGAAACCGCATCCACGATCTGACGGATCGTGCGGTATTCCGCCACACCCTCAAAGCGGCAGGCCCGCGTTCGGCCGTGTACCGCCAGGGCCTGGATGCCGGCATTTTCCGCGATCCTGGCGATCCGGACGCCGTTGCGATGATCCTGATCCCAGCCGGTCCTGATCTTCAGTGTGACCGGGACATCCACCGCACGAACGGCGGCATCGAGAATACGTGCAACCAGTTCTTCATCGCGAAGCAACGCGGATCCCGCCTGGCGCCTGCAGACTTTCCTGGCCGGGCAGCCCATGTTGATATCGATCAGCTGGCCGCCGAGCGCAACGCTGCACCGGGCAGCATCGGCGATCATTTCCGGATCAGCCCCGGCGATCTGTACGATGACCGGCGCGACCTCCCCCTCATGATTCAGCCGATCCCGGGTCCTGGTAGCGTCCCACAGCCGCGTATCCGAACTGATCATCTCGGACGCTGCCAATCCTGCACCGAGGCGTCTGCAGAGTTGCCGAAAAGGTCTGTCCGTCACCCCGGCCATTGGGGCAAGCGCGACGTTGTTCGGGAATGTGTAGGGACCGATTTTCATGCTCTGGCCATGTTCACTTGACCGCGCCCGCGGTCAAAGATCCGACGCACACTGAAGACCCCTGGTCTCAGTCCGGGCATCAGAGCGGGTCTCAGCCTTCAGACACACATCGACGTTGAATCCAACAGCGTTTGCGCCGGTCGAGGGAATCTCGGTTTCGCCGGTCGCGCTTTCGCCCCCGCGCATCGCGCGGCCTGCGACGAATCCGGAAAGGTATTCCTTCGGTTCGAAGTAACGAACATTCAGAGATTCACCCCAACGATCTTCCAGCACCACTTTGAGCGTAGGGTAGGGCTGGGGGAAGTCGGCAAGATTGGTGTATGTGACCGTTACAACGAGGTTTCCGCCCCGGGCTTCACTGGCCGTCGAACTGACAATCGCGAACTGCGAAATATCCCAGGCAGGCTCGAGGTCGATACCGATCGCCGAGTAGAGGCCGGTGAGGGCGGGCCTCAAGATCGAATTTCTGGCCAGCATGCCTCTTGCCTGATGCACCCAGACCAGAAAAATCACGATCAATACCCCGAGGATGACCCATCTTAGCCAGCCTGTCCGGCCGGCTGATTTCGATGCAGTCAATTCTGAAGGCGCTGTATTGTCCTCCAAACTCGTTTCCGCGTCTTTTTCCGCCAGGTAATCAGGAACATTTTCAGGCTCGGCCGGGTCGCGTGAAATGCCGGCGTCAGAAACTTTCTGAATTCGCACTTCCATCGGCGGCGGTTTCTGCGGCTGAACGACGGTCGTGTGTTGCCAGTCGTATTCGCCAAGATCGACTGTTTCCGATGGGTCGTAGTCGATATCTTCTTCTGCGTCGTCGCTATCTTCTCCACCGGCAAAATCGCGCTCGTCGTTCCCATTCGAGGTGTCTTCGGTCTCAGCTGCGTCGCCAGGGGCGTGCTCGATATTCTCGTCCGGGCTGTCTTCGCTATCCCATTCGTCGCCAGGCTTGTCACCAGGCTTGTCACCAGGGTTTTCCTCCGGCTGGTGGGCGGTTTTCTCGTCGCCGTCGGTCCTGGTCTCTGTCGGTTTGGCCAGGTCGTCAACAATCTCGTCGCTGGACGTGCTCACGCTGTCTTCGATTTCATCCTGATCGGTGTGCTCGCCGTCGATGTCCGCAGGCTCTTCCTCGCCGGATGGCTCGTTTTCGGATTCCGCGTCTTGTTCGCCTGTTGCTCCCTCCGTTTCGCCGGACCCGACAGGCCCATCATCGCCATCTAATATCTCCCCCTGATCCTCCTGCCGCTCCTCACCGCTGCCCGACGCGAAAGGGGGTGGCGCTTCCTCTGAATCTGACTGAAAGACCGGCATAGGAAGGCTCATGGAGAGTCTCGCCAGCGCATCGAAGCGTTTGCCACAGCTTCCGCACTCGACCTCTCCGTGTGCGCCACTGAGATCGTCGCTGCTTAAGCGGTAGGTCGTCTCACACTCGGGACACTGTGTAAACAAATTACTTCTCCCCAGGGACCTCTGATCTTCTTCGCTCAGAACGCCCAAAAATACGTTGGCCGCAAAGCCTCAGCCAGCCATCTTTTTCTCGTCTGTCCGTCAGATCGAACCAGCGGATGTAGCCGCTTGCCACGTTCAGTTCCTGCTCCGCCAAAATCCCCGACAATACGATCCGACCTGCCGGGGCGACCAGGGTCGCGAAGCTCGCGGCCAGTTCGATCAAGGGGCCTGCCAGAATATTCGCCAACAGGATATCAACTTCGAGTGTTGTTCCTGCCCGAGAAATCGTCACGGGGTCTATTACCTCAATCTTGTCGTCCACACCGTTTTCTCTGGCGTTCCTGCGCGTCGCCTGCAGCGCTTGCGGGTCGTTGTCAACGGCAATGACCCGACGCGCTCCCAGGCGCGCTGCCGCTACCGCCAGAATGCCCGACCCGCAGCCATAGTCAACCACTGTAAGTCCGGTCGGATCACTTGCATCGAGCCACTCAAGACAAAGCGCTGTCGTCGCGTGTGTCCCGGTTCCGAACGCCAGCCCCGGATCCATGTGGACGACTACTTTCGCCTCATCCGGCGGGGGCTGGTTGGTGGGGCAGATCCAGAGTTTGCGGCCAAACTGCATCGGACCAAAATCTTTCATCCACTCCCGCTCCCAAACTCTGTCTCCCAGGTGTTCGGCGTGGAAGTTGTCAACCCGATCGACACCGATCAGTGCGCCGAGATGCCTGGAAATCGTGTCAGGGTCGGTATCGGCCGCAAACAGAACCGTGATCGTGACTCGAGACCATAAAGGGGTTTCACCCGGGCCGGGTTCGAGAACGGGCTGATCGCCGGCATCGGTCAGGGTCACTGCAAGCGCGCCCCATTCGCTCAACTTCCCGTCGATTTCTTCGGCAATCTCCTGGTCGACATCGAACGAGCACTGCAGCCAGGGCATGGGACAAAAACCGTCGGGTTGGCCGGTTACAGCCCGAGGCGTTTTTCCAGGTAATGGATATCAGTTCCTCCGGCTTTGAACGCGCCGAGGCTGAAGATTTCCTGATGGAGCGGAATATTTGTCCTGATGCCTTCGACAACAGCCTCCGAAAGCGCTGTCTGCATCCGCGCGATGGCCGAGGCACGCGTCCGGCCGTGTGAAATCAACTTGCCGATCATGGAGTCATAGTAGGGTGGGACGAAATAGCCGCTGTAAATATGCGTATCGACCCGGATGCCCGGACCACCCGGCGCATGCCACTGAGTGATTGTGCCCGGCGAGGGCAGGAACGTCTCTGGATCTTCTGCATTGATACGACACTCCATGGCGTGGCCGCGTAGCTGAATATCCTCTTGTTTCCAGGACAGCTCGGCGCCATCTGCGACTCGAATTTGTTCGCGTACGATGTCGACTCCGGTGATCATTTCGGTAACCGGGTGTTCGACCTGAACCCGCGTATTCATTTCGATAAAGAAAAACTCGCCGTTCTCGTACAGGAATTCGAATGTGCCGGCACCGCAGTATCCAATTCGCTTGCATGCCTCGACACAGCGCGCGCCCATATTCTGACGCTGTTCCTCTGTAATCCCGGGCGCCGGCGCTTCCTCGACTACCTTCTGGTGTCGCCGTTGCATGGAGCAGTCTCGTTCTCCCAGGTGGATGGCATTGCCATGGCTGTCGGCAAGGATCTGGAACTCTATGTGCCGGGGGTGTTCGAGGAACTTTTCCATGTAGACCGTCTCGTTGGCGAACGCCGCGAGTGCCTCTGAACGCGTGACGGTGATTGCATTCAGCAAAGTGGCCTCGGTGTGGACGACCCTCATGCCACGACCGCCACCGCCGCCGGATGCCTTGATAATAATCGGATAGCCTATGTTCCTGGCCATGCGGATATTGTGCTCGACGTCGTCGCCTAGCGGTCCGTCGGAACCGGGAACACAGGGAACCCCCGCCTCTTTCATCGACCGGATAGCGGACACCTTGTCACCCATCAGGCGGATCGTTTCCGACCGCGGGCCGACAAATTGAAAGCCGCTGTTTTCCACCCGTTCGGCAAAATCCGCGTTTTCGGACAAAAAGCCATAACCCGGGTGGATGGCTGCCGCATCGGTAACCTCCGCAGCGCTGATTATCGCGGGCATATTGAGATAGCTCTCGATAGACTGGGCAGGTCCGATACAGACCGATTCATCGGCCAGCAAGACATGTTTCTGACTGCGGTCGGCCTCCGAGTGGACGGCGACGGTCTTGATATCCAGTTCGCGACAGGCGCGCAGGATACGCAGAGCGATTTCGCCTCGATTAGCTATGACCAGCTTGTCCATCATCGCCGGTTCCTCCGGTTATTCGATAATGAAAAGAGGCTGGCCGAATTCGACCGGTTCGCCGTTCTCCATGAGAATGGAAACGACACGTCCTGCGTGGTCAGCTTCGATCTGGTTCATCATCTTCATCGCTTCGATGATGCACAGCACGTCTCCGACCTGAACCTCGCTACCGACCTGGACGAATGGCTTCGCCCCCGGTGCCGCGGCAGAATAATAGGTCCCGACCATCGGTGCTGTCATCGAATGCCCTTGCGGTGGTGACGGCAACACCTGGTCTTCCGTAACGGCTGCCGGCGTGGCGGCTGCCGGAGCGGCCACAGGCGCCGCAAAAGCGGCCGGTGGGCTGGTGGTGGGAAAGCGACTGATTCGAACCGAGTTGTCTCCTTCATTGATCTCGATTTCTGCCAGCCCCGATTCCTCCAGCAACTCGATGAGCTTTTTTACTTTCCTGATATCCATAGCCCGTGCCTCGATTCCTAGTCGTCTGACTGGTCTTGCCCTATATGATGTACGGCGGCCCGAATTGCGAGTTCATAACCCGTGTGACCCAGACCGGCAATTGTGCCGACAGCGATGTCCGAAAAATAGGAGTGCTTGCGAAAATCCTCGCGCGATTGAATGTTACTCAGGTGTACCTCAATAAAGGGCAGACCTGTAGCCAGCAGGACATCCCGCAAGGCAACGCTTGTGTGGGTAAACGCTCCGGGGTTGAGCACGATAAACCGGATGCCCTCCCGGGCAGCCTGCTGGATCCTGTCCACCAGTTCGTGTTCAGCATTGCTCTGGTAGCAGACCAGCTCCGTTCCCAGTTTTTCAGCCAGCGCAGAACAGGCTCCCTCTATCTCTGCAAGGGTGCGATGGCCGTAAATCTCCGGCTCGCGCTCGCCCAGCAGGTTGAGATTTGGCCCGTTCAGGAGCAGAAAGCCAGCCATTCGAATTGGAATCCCGGAGTCATGTTTTCGACAGATAGACGCAAGATTATAGCTTTTAACACCCAGTTTGCGAATGTTTTCTGAATTTACCCGCTTGCGAAGAGGTCTTTCGCCGCTCTGGGGGGGGGCGATCAGGAAGAAATCAGAGGATTTCAGAAATAAAGGTTTCCGCCTGGTCCCTGTGCAGTTCGCCTACGTGTACGCGAACTATATGCCCGTTTGAATCGACGAAGGCTGTAAATGGCAATCCAATAAAATCGTTAAGGTAGGTGTTGGCGAGATCGATCGCGTTTTGCTGACCGATCAGTATGGGATAGTTGAAGTCAGTGCTTTCGGCATACTCCCGCACCGCGTCCAGATCGTCGATTGCGATGCCGAGAATCTGGATTTGATCGCCATGCTCGTTTTGCAGATCGATGAGCAAGGGAATTTCCCGTCTGCATGGCGGACACCAGGTCGCCCAGAAATTTATCAGCCTGACCCGACCGTCCCATTCCGAGCTATCGCGACCAGTGCCTTCGACATCCTGGAGCACAAATGCCGGGGCCATTTCGGTCGCCGAAATTTCGGGATCGACTGGCGATGATCCCCGATACAGGAAGAACCCGGCAACGGCCGAAACAATGGCCAATATGACGACAAGAACCAGCTGGCGAGTGTTCAAGGGCCTGTTTCCCTGCCAGCGCGATTGATGAGTTCGGCAAATTCATCGGCCGATGCATAGCCGACCTGCCTGAAGCCTCTCATCTCAACACCCTGCAGATCGAAAAAGGCAATGGTGGGGGGGCCGAATATGCCAAATCTTTTTAGCAGCGCCTGGTCGTCAGCATCATTGGCGGTGACGTCGGCCTGCAACAATACTGCGCCATCGAGGGCGGCAAGCACGCCCGGGTCGTGGAAGGTGGATCGCTCCATCTCTTTGCAGGAAACGCACCAGTCTGCGTAGAAATCCAGCATCGTCATGCGACCATCCGTGCCTGCAAGCTTCAGTTCCCGGTCAAGATCGGCGTTGGTCTTTATCATCCTGAACGACAGGCCAGGCTGCTGTTCGCCACCGAGCAGACCGCCAGCGAGTGGTCGGAGCGGATCGGAGCCTCCGCTTGCGGCACCGAGCAGCAAGATAACGCCATAGACCACCGCCAACAGCCCTGTCGCCTTGGCGAGTTTTCTGCTTGCGGGGGGATCGACTCCCAGCGAGGTCATTGCCCCCATAAAAACACCGCTGCCGATCAACAATGCCGCCCAAAGCGCCAGGGTCATCGCCGGCGCGATGATTCGCTCCAGCATCCAGATCGCCACGCCGAGCAGCAGGACGCCAAAACCTGCCTTGACGGCATTCATCCATGGGCCTGCCTTCGGCAGCAATCGACCGGCCGAGGCTCCAAACGCTATCAGTGGTGCGCCCATGCCCATGCTGAGCGCGAACAAGGCGAGACCCCCTCGCAAGGCATCGCCGGTCTGTCCGATGACGATCAATGCCGCCGTCAGGGGCGCTGCCACGCAAGGCCCGACGATCAATGCTGACAGGAGTCCCATGACTCCGGCGCCGAGCAGGGTCCCGCCTTTTTGTTTCTGACTTGACGATGTCAGCCTGGTTTGCAGCGACGCAGGTATCTGCAACTCGTAGAAGCCGAACATCGACATCGACAGCGCGACGAATACAGCGCTGAAGCTGATCAGGATGGCCGGATGTTGAAATGCGGCCTGCAGGTTCTGACCCAGCAATGCAGCGGCCACACCGGCCACCGTATAAGTCAGCGACATGGCGATGACATAGGCCAGCGACAGACTGAGGGCTCGACCCGTGGTGATCTTCTCTCCGTGGCCTACGATAATGCTCGACAGGATCGGAACCATCGGAAGAACGCAGGGTGTGAACGCCAGCAGGACGCCGAATCCGAAAAAAGCGGCCATCACCCAGGCCAGCGATCCTCCGCTTATCAAGCTTGCCAGCCGGTCTTGCTCAGATATTGCACCAGAACCGCGCGAACCCGACGAAGCGCTGCTTGCGACACCGGCAGTGGTCAGGTCGAGCCGGACGCTCCTTGTCGTTGGCGGGTAGCAGATGCCGTCTTCGGCGCAACCCTGGTAGCTCACCGTCAGATCCAGTGACCCTGAATCACTCTGCACCGGCAGGCGCAGGATGAGTTCGTCGTAATAAACCTCGCTATCACCAAAATACTCGTCGTGTTTCTTCTTGCCGTCGGGAAGCAACGGCTCGCCAACCGTCTGGCCGGGCCCTGTTGCCTCGAATCCGAGATGATCGCGATAAAGGTAATATCCAACGGCTATCTGCCAGCCGAGTTCGACCCAACCGGGGTTTATTGTTGTCGCAGTAAATGAAAACGCCTGGTCGACCGGCAGGAAATCACCGGATCCGATGTCGTTCCGATCATTCAGTGCCGCCAGCAAGTTTGCGCCTGCTACTGCCTTGATTTCGGCAGGCAGAGCCACCGACGCGGTCCACGTCTGCGGCGGGTAACACAATCCAATATCGGCACAGCCTTGTAGTTTTAGTTCGAGATTGGCCGTATTCCCGGATCCGGGCTGGCGTGTGTAGGGGATCCGAACTTCGAAGTCGCCACGGTAAATTTCGGATATTCCGAAAAACTCGTCCTCGTGTATCTCACCTTCTGTATACGCCGGTTCACCCAGCTCGACTGAGTCATCCAGGCTCCTGAAGCCAAATCGCTTCTTGTAGAGGTAGTAACCCGGTTCGGCCCGCCACTTGACGATAATGTCATTGACATCGGCGAGGACATCAAATGTGAACGCCTGCTCGACACGCAGCAAATCCTCATCGGAGGCGGCATTCGCTGGCAGCGTCGTCAGTGCCAGTATCAGGATTGAGAGCAAACGAGTCATTTCAGCTACCGTCCAGCACAGAATTTCGCACCCAGTCGAGATAGGCCGGAAGCCCCCCGGTTATAGGGACCACCAGTACCTCGGGAAGTTCGTAGGGGTGCAGTTTTTCTATTTGACTGGTAAGACTCTCGATCTGATCCCCGGTTGACTTGATGATCAAGAGGCACTCCGGGTCTTCCCGCACCTGATCTTCCCAGCGGTAGATCGAGGTGACACGGGGAACGACGTTGACACAGGCGGCCAGACGCTTGCTGACCAGGGTCCTGGCCATCGCGCGGCCCTGATCTTCGTCCGGGCTGGTCGAGAAAACTATTATTTCTTTGCTTTTCATAGAGATAGGGAAAAATAGTGTAAGAATCCAGCAGTTTACCCGTCCCAGCGTACCGATCCTAGCCCGACAGAAGAAAAAATCCTGTGCTGCGGGCTTGACTACGGCAAAACCGCCCATATTATTAGCACTCGTCACGGGTGAGTGCTAACAACTCATCCTACCTACAGGGTCGATACCCGACTCATTCAGAACATTCGAAGGAGAAAGCACTCATGAATATTCGTCCCCTTCACGATCGTGTCGTGATCAAGAGGATGGAAGAGGAAACCACCTCTCCCGGCGGCATCGTGATACCGGATTCCGCAACAGAGAAGCCGGTACGCGGCGAAGTCATAGCCGTCGGCAAGGGCAAGATACTGGAAAATGGAGACATCCGGCCGCTGGATCTCAAGGCCGGCGACAAAATTCTGTTTGGCAAGTACAGCGGAACAGAGGTCAAGGTCGATGATGAAGATTACCTGGTCATGCGTGAAGATGACGTCATGGCGGTGATCGAAGGCTAAGACACGCTGGACGAACCTGTTTTTTCAAACAAATTCTTAATCAGAGCAACCAACGAGGAAAATGTTAATGGCTGCCAAAGACGTTAGATTTAGTGACGACGCTCGACAGAGAATGATGAAGGGCGTCAACATCCTGGCCGATGCGGTCAAGGTCACCCTGGGCCCGAAAGGCCGTAACGCGCTGCTCGAGAAGAGCTTCGGCGCACCCACAATCACCAAGGACGGTGTTTCCGTCGCCAAGGAGATCGAACTCGCCGACCGTTTCGAGAACATGGGCGCCCAGATGGTCAAGGAAGTCGCCTCCCACACCTCCGATGAGGCTGGCGATGGCACGACAACTGCCACCATACTGGCACAGGCGATCCTCCGGGAAGGCCTGAAGTCGGTTGCGGCCGGCATGAACCCGATGGATCTCAAGCGTGGGGTCGACAAGGCCACTATCGGCATTGTCGCCAGTCTGAAGGATCTGTCGCGCCCCTGCGAGGACGACAAGGCGATCGCGCAGGTTGGCACGATTTCTGCGAATGCCGATGAGAATATCGGCAACATCATCGCCGACGCGATGGGCAAGGTTGGCAAGGAAGGCGTCATCACCGTCGAAGAGGGTACCGCACTCGACAACGAACTCGATGTCGTGGAAGGCATGCAGTTCGATCGCGGCTACCTGTCTCCCTACTTCATCAACGACGCCGAGAGCCAGTCGGCCGATCTGGAAGAGCCGTACATTCTGCTCCACGACAAGAAAATCTCGAACATCCGGGACATGTTGCCTCTGCTTGAAGCAGTCGCCAAGTCGGGACGTCCGCTGATGATCGTGGCTGAAGATGTTGAAGGCGAAGCCCTCGCGACGCTAGTCGTCAACACGATCCGCGGTATCGTCAAGGTGGCGGCCGTCAAGGCGCCGGGCTTCGGCGATCGTCGCAAGGCCATGCTGGAGGACATCGCTGTCCTGACCGGAGGCACGGTTATCTCCGAGGAAGTTGGATTGTCGCTTGAGAAGGCGACCCTCGAGGATCTGGGTCAGGCCAAGAAAGTCCAGATCACCAAGGATAACAGCACGATCATCGACGGCGCAGGCAAGTCGGACGACATCCACGCCCGCGTGGAGCAGGTTCGCAAGCAGATCGAGGATTCGACTTCCGACTACGACACCGAGAAGCTGCAGGAGCGCGTTGCCAAGCTCTCCGGCGGTGTTGCGGTGATCAAGGTAGGTGCCGCGACCGAGATCGAGATGAAGGAGAAGAAGGCTCGCGTCGAAGATGCATTGCATGCAACCCGCGCCGCAGTAGAAGAAGGCGTCGTACCGGGTGGTGGTATCGCCTTGCTGCGTGCGGCCGACAAGATCGCCGACCTCAAGGGCGACAACCACGACCAGAACATGGGTATCATCGATCCTACCAAGGTGACCCGCCTGGCGCTCCAGAACGCAGCCTCGGTTGCGGCACTGCTGCTCACCAGCGAAGTGATGGTGGCCGAGGCGCCGAAGGAAGA
>PVMK01120114.1_pt1 | contig 31430 bp, 28 predicted proteins | sample 1853481 | NCBI WGS metagenome assembly PVMK01 (sample SAMN08533507, study PRJNA380276) | Marine sediment metagenome, whole genome shotgun sequencing project.
TTCTTCATGAGCGCAATCTTTGGTGTTTATCGTTTAGATGGAATGCCAGTTTGTCAAGAAAACTAAAAAAAACAGAAGGCAACTTTAAACCATAATGGACCAGATGCCAACAGCCTCTGGCGTGCGGGGGCAGTTGGCCTGGGCCACCAAATGACCTATATCACACCTGAGTCGCTGGATGAAAAATTGCCTTACCACGCCGACGAAAGTTGAATTACTATTACTGCTGACGCCCGTCTGGACAACCGTGAAGAATTGTGTGCTGCCTTGGGTATTCCTCACCAAGATCGAGCAGCGGTTCTAGACAGCCACTTGATTTTAACTTCCTACGCTAAGTGGTGCACAGCCTGCCCAGAGCACCTATTAGGTGATTCCACTTTTGTGATCTGGGATCAAGATCGGGGTACCCTTTTTTGTGCCCGCGATCATATGGGCATCCGACCGTTTTATTATCATCTGACGTCTCATTAATTTTGTTTTCGCCAGCAAAATCCGCGCCGCTAATCGCGCCGCCATCGCGAAGTATCATCAAGGCCGGAGGCAAGTCCTCTCTATGCGGGATTAGATGGCTTTTCCCCCATTTTCCGAGTTTCTTGTTTGTAATATCGAAAGTCCTAATTACTTTGATTTTTTAGCGCGTTTTAACGCGGCAATTATGTTTTCAACTCGAATAGGTTTGCTTACATAATCATCCATACTAAGGTTGAGATATTTTTCTCTATCTCCTTCCAAGGCATGCGCTGTCAAGGCAATAATATAGGGACGTTTTTCTACCGCGATCTCAGTCTGAATTCTCTGTGTGGCTTCAATGCCATCCATTTCAGGCATTTGTATATCCATCAACACAACATCATAATGCTGACGTTTCAGAAATTCAATCACTTCGATGCCATCGACAGCGATGTCTATCTGGTAACCAAGCCGTTTCAGAATGCTGGTTGCTACTTTTTGATTGATGAGATTATCTTCGGCTAAAAGAATCTTAAAAGGATATTGTTCGGCCATTTTTTCACTAAGGGCGCTTTTATCTGGTTTCTGAATTTTTTCTTGAGCGAGGTGCTGACCGAGTACCCTGATGAGAATATCATAAAGTTTGGATTGCTTGATAGGTTTTGAAATGAAGGCTTCAAATTTAACGTCTGTACTGCGGAAGGTCTTTCTTCCCACTGATGTTAGCAGAATCATCGGCATAGTGTTTTTGCCGAGTTTCTCGTGAATTTTCTTCCCCAACATGATCCCATTCATCTCGGGCATTTGCATATCGAGGATGGCGAGATCAAAATTCATGCCATTTTCTAATAACATAAGCGCTTCAGGGCCAGAGGAAACCGCTTTAGATTTCATGCCCCAAGATTTGGTTTGTAGGCTGAGGATTTTACGATTGGTCTCTATATCGTCAACAATTAAGACGCGGCGATTATTAAGCTGTGGTTGTATGCCTTTTGCAACAATTGGAACAGCATTGATATTCGCTTTAACCAAAATTGTGAAATGAAAAGTGGTGCCTTCACCAACCTCGCTTTCTGCCCATATTCTGCCACCCATCATTTCGATTATCTGGCGGCTGATAGCCAATCCTAAGCCGGTGCCGCCATATTTGCGGGTTGTAGATGCATCTACTTGCGAAAAGGATTCAAAGAGACTCTCGATTGCTTCGGGTGGAATGCCGATACCAGTATCTCGAACGCTAAATTGAAATTCGTGTTGTTCACCTTCTTGGTGAAGGCTTCGGACAGAGACATTTACTTCGCCCTTTTCGGTAAATTTTACGGCGTTGTTGAGCAAATTGACAAGGACTTGCCGCAGGCGTGTAATATCGCCATAAACGACAGGCGGCATATTGGGGAGAAGGAAATAGTTAAGATCAAGCCTCTTTTCACTAGCTTTCGAAGCGAGTAAATCTAACGCGCTTTCTACACAATTGCGCACATAAAAAGGTATATTTTCTAATTCCAACTTTCCAGCTTCAATTTTTGAGAAATCCAGAATATCATTAATGACACTCAGCAGGGTATCGCTACCGCTACTGATAGTTTCTACGAATTCCCGCTGCTCGTCATTCAGAGGTGTATCAAATAACAAGCTAGACATACCAAAGATCGCGTTCAAGGGCGTGCGGATCTCATGGCTCATATTGGCTAAAAAATCGGCTTTGGCCTGAACTGCCACCTCAGCTTTTATTTTGGCACTTTCCAATATATCAATTGTTTTGGCTTTTTCCAGAATAAAAAGGATTCCAAAAATAAAAAGCAGTGTTGTTGCAACAATTATTGTGACACCATCGTGTAACATCAGCGCTACGCCATTGAGCGGACTAGCGGGCAAGACATTCGTAAATGATAAAAACAAAAAAATGAACATTTCAGAAATTACAATAATTGTCCAAAAAGCTGCCCAGCGGATATTTAACAACAGCATAGCCAAAACGGGCAAATGAGTATTCCACCATAAAGATGATGAATTTATGCCGCCAATATAAATTGTGGAAAAAAATATCAGAAGAGCATAGGTCAGCAGTATAAAGTTAGCGGCATAAACCACGTTTTTTGTTTTCCGAAACCAGAAAAAACAAAGAACAGCCAGTAAAAGGACAATAACTGCCCCGCTTGAAATACGTGGTACATCCAAGTATTTATAGATTATGGCAAAAATTGGTGCAGTTAGAACCAATATTATGATTGTCAGGTTCAACCGCTTGATTTGGTAAAGTTCTAACGAATCATCATCTGGTGGTAAACCGGAACGAATAAGGTCATCAACAAACCATCTAATTTTTCCATATGTTTTTTCAAGTATGGTCATTGTGAATGCTCCTCCTTAACTTTAGTTTTTTATAAATATGTGCACGATGTGTTTCAACAGATCGTTCTGACACATCTATTAAATCGAGAATCTCTTTATTGGCCCTTATATTACAACTGCTTATCCTCAGGAAGGCTAAAGCGTTGGGTTTGGTTTAGTTTGTCAGATCCCCTTTATCCTACTTCTGACACAGGTTATCTAAAAACAGAACAATTGACCCTTGTAGGGCAAGTTTATGGGGAATTTATTTGGCAGCAGCAACAATAGACTACCGATAAAATTGTAACTATTTTGTCAATGGTCCGTTTATTTTGCCAAGCGCTATCCACTGGCACTTCGGGGGAAGACGATCTCCCTGACGCCGAAGTCGACTGCTCCGATGGTGTAGTGGAGATAAGATGTTAGCAGTCGCCGTTCTAGATCCATTGTGGCTGATATGTTTTTAGAGGATGCTGACATAGAATCAATTAGAATTAGGAAGGGAAGTCTTAACACGGTATGGTTACCCCATTTTTCCAAGTTTCTTTTTTCGCTTTTTGATCCGCATGGCGACTCGCTTCCAGGCATCGGTAGGATTCTTAGGTAATTGTTTATTGTGCTCAGCTTTGCTCATAGCAAAGGCAAGATCTTCAAATAAAGCTCCAATTGGTGAAAGTGGATCTTTTAAAACTGTTGGGATACCATAATTCAAAGCTGGCAGCATATATTTTGTCGCGTAAGGAATAACTAGATTTATCTTGCGTTTGATCGCTTTTTCAATTTGTTCTTCAGAAAGTCCATACTGGTCAAAAATCCAATTTGAAATTACATTGATCGTGTTTGCAGGATATCCCAAGTCTTCAAAGGTTTGCAAAGCTGTCATAGTTAATCGGACACCTGCAATTTCAGGGGGTGTAACAAGAATAATTTCATCAGTCAAATCTAATGCTGCAAGTGTGGTCTCATAAAAATCATGGGAGAGATCAAGCACAATGTAATGATATTGCTTGCGGAGCAGACCAAGGATATAAGTAATGGTTTCACCAGTAATCAACTCACCAGCCTCTGGCCTATGAGGCGCGGCCAATACTTTAGTTCCACCTTCATGTTCGATCAAGACATTGTCAAGGAATTGTATGTCAATTTCATCGATAGGATATTTCGCAATATCAGCCCAAGAGTTTTTCAAGGGCACATTTAAAAATAAGGCGCTTTGCCCCGCAATCATATTCATGTCTACCAAGACAGCTTTTTTATCCCAGATCTCAGTTAAGGCTGTTGCGGTATTGGCTGCAATCGTTGATACGCCAGCACCGCCACGCAAGGAAAACACTGCAATGATCTTGCCCTGAACATCATAAAACTCAGTAGTAGGCTGTACTTGAGAGCGTCGCATAGAAGCGGCTATCCGAACGAGCAATTCATCTTGTTCGAAAGGCTTTGAAATATAATCATCAGCTCCAGCTTCGAAGCCTTTAATTTTTTGCTCCAACTCAGTCAATGCCGTCAGCATGATGATAGGCACGCTGCTGATAGCTGGATCTTCGCGAATTTGACGGCAGGCCTCAAAGCCATTCATAACTGGCATTAAAACATCCATTAAAACTAGATCTGGTTTAAATGTATGAATTATGGAAATTGCTTCTTTACCATTGTTTGCTTCCCCCACCAGGTAATTGTTATTGAGAAGAATTGCTTTGACCAACTTAATAGCTACTGGATCATCTTCAACAATTAATATTTTTTCTTGCATGAGATCTTTCCTTTGAAATTGGAATTGATGATCATTGCTCTGGAGAATTAGGCGCAGGGCGAACAACCTGAATCTCACCAACGCTCACCGAAGTGCCGGCAATCACCTGCACCGGAAATTCTACAGCAGTCCCTTGATAAGCGATGACTAAGGATCGAGAGCCAGCTGTAATTCCATTTAATTGGAAACTTCCATCTTCGGCAATAATTTCTTCTGCGCTATTGCTGATTACAAATACTTCTCCCGCCAATGGGTTGCTGTTCTCATCTATAACGCGCCCAACGATACTGCCTTTACCAGTGAAAAGAGATGCGGCATCGGAAGATATGAAGCTAGGATACGTCAAGATAAAGAGTACTATACTCAAGATGGCTATTATTCCTCGAACCGTCCATTTACGAATTTTATTTTCCTGTTTTCTGGGGGGAATACCATCCTTATATTCATCTAATGAGGGGGAACTAGATAAAGTCATTTTATGCCATCCACTTTTAGCTCTATGGTATTGGACCCACAATAATATTGTCTAAGCATACCATAGAGCTACTCCTGGTTTGTAGCCCAATATTACCTTCAACATAGGTGGAATCGGAACCTTGCAAGATCATTTCTTCATCCACATAAGCGCTGAAAGTATTCCCTTGAACGACCAACTGAATGTCGTGAGATTCTTTATACCAATCAAAATCGTTGACCTCTTTAATTGCAAATGGTGAAAACTCACGACCATGCGCTACTTTTCGCAGTAGGAATGCTCCGTTATTGTAAATGGGATCATATTGAAAAGCATATCCATCAACTTTCTTTGATCCCGATACCCTGAATAAAATTGAATAGCCTTTCCCTTTTTCCAAATTAACGCCATTCAAGTTGATCACATAATCTGACGCTGGGATAGTGGATAATATTTGCCCTTCCCCAGGTCCTGCGCAAAGTCTGTCATTATCCAACCACCATTTTCCCTTGACAATATCCCAATGATCCAGCGTTTTAAAATCATCATTCAAATAGCTAGAACTACACACACCTGGCTTTGATCCCAAATCGCTAGCAAGAATATTGCAAAAAACACTCTTGATACTGTTTCCAGTTGCCCCTAATGCCAGTAAGCTTGCAACAACGATCAAAACTATAAGCAAAATATACTCAATGTACCCCTGACCGGTTGTCAAAATCCGTTTTTTCATGATGCCCTCGATTATTATTTTATCACTTTGTAATCAGATACTAATAAATCCCTGAGATTTTGATGTACATGGAGTAAATTTTCATGAACTATTGTTACAAGGTGCTCTAAATCGTTTAATTTTTCTTCTCTCCCTCGGTATTCGAGATCTTCATATTTTTTAGATAACTCTATCGCGCCCATGGTGGCACAAGTGGATTTTAAACTATGGGCATTCCGGCAGAAACCATCAGTGTCTTGTCCAGTGAGCATCTGCTCCATCTCTTTGGCCAACCTGGCAGAGTCATCGAAGAAAGTGTGCACTAAATCAATCACAAATTCATCCCCCAAGGTATCTCGATATTGCTCCAAAGCACTAGGTACAATTGTTGTTAACGTCATGTGTAATCACTCCTGCTTATTCTCAACTTATTCCTTAGGGGATTGTATTTGCAGTATAGCTTCAACCAACGCATTGACTTTCACAGGCTTGCTAATATAACCGTCCATACCTTGGGATATATATTTTTCTTTATCTCCTTTTAGGGCATGCGCGGTCATTGCAATAATGAAAGGTCGTTGGTTTTTTGGCCATCTTTCATGGATTTGCTGGGTTGTTTCCACGCCATCCATTTCTGGCATTTGGATGTCCATCAAAACCAGGTCGTATTTTCGCTGTTCTAAAGCTCGGATCGCTTCCACCCCATTATTTGCGATATCAATCTGGTACCCTAGCTTGTCTAGGATACCGGTTGCCACTTTTTGATTAATAATATTGTCTTCTGCTAATAAGATCTTGAGAGGGTGTTTATCTGCCAGATGAGGAAAAATATTTTCAGTTTTTTCCTGCTTCATTTTTTTCTTTGGTTTGTTGAATAGCACACCATAGAGCGCTTCAAATAAAGTAGAGGGTTTAATTGGCTTGCTTAGAAATGCAGCAAATTTTGCATCTTCTTTTCTAGTACGATCACGACCCATTGAAGTAAGCAGCACCAAGGGGAACTCGCCCTCACTGCCTAGTTTTTGAATTTCTTGCCCAAGCATGAAGCCATCCATTAATGGCATTTGCATATCTAAAATTCCGATATCGAAAGGATCACCATTCTTAATGATTCTCAGAGCATCACTACCTGAAGACACTGCGGTTGGAATCATTCCCCAAGAAGCTGTTTGCTTGACTAATATTTTTCTGTTGGTTTCAATATCATCAACGATCAAAATCCGCAGTCCTTCAAACTGATCACGGACGGGCATAATGGTTTGGGAATCTCTTTCGCTTTGAATATCTATAATGATGCTGAATGAAAACGTTGACCCTACTCCCAGTTCACTTCTTACCCACATTTCCCCCCCCATCATTTCAACAAGTTGTTTGCTGATCGTTAGTCCTAATCCTGTTCCACCATATTTTCGTGTAGTTGAATTATCTACCTGGCTGAATGATTTAAAAAGGCGGTCCATCCTGTCTGGTGGTATGCCGATGCCAGTGTCTCTCACGCTGAACATTAGTTCACATTGCGGCTCCTCAATATTTTTCGCCTTAACCGTGATGACCACTTCTCCTGTATCTGTAAACTTGACCGAATTTCCAATTAAATTAACCAGCACTTGCCTGATTCTCGTAAAATCGCCCACTACAAATGGAGGCGTATTATCTTCCATGATATATGCCAGATCAATAGATTTTTCATCCGCTTTTGGAACCAGGATATCAAGAGAAGATTCTATGCAATCACGCAAACTAAACGGGTGCACTTCTAAATCCATCCTACCGGCTTCGATCTTGGAAAAATCTAAGATGTTATTGATAACTGTCAGAAGGGTGTCGCTCCCATTGCGAATAGTTTCTATATAATCCTGCTGTTCACTGGTCAAATTAGTGCTCAACAACAAGCTGGTCATACCCACTACGGCATTAAGGGGTGTCCTGATTTCATGGCTCATATTAGCTAAAAAATCAGCCTTGGCCCGTGCTGCTTTCTCGGCTTCTTCCTTGGCTAGGAGTATTTGAATTTGAGCATCCTTTTGAGCAGAAATATCATTGTAGATACTCAAAATGCCTACCTGTTCATTTTTTATCACTACAGGGACACCATAAATCTCAACGTCAACCAGGTCCCCGTTTTTCTTTTTGCGCTTTCCTTCACCCCGAATTTTTCCTCCATGCGTGACTGTATCGGTATATTGGCTTGCAATTGCTTTCGAATTATCTGGGACAACGAGATCGTCGATATTCTTGCCGATCACCTCAGAATTCTGGTAACCAAATAAATATAGAAAGGAAGGATTGCAAGTCACTATGTTGTGTTTCTGGTCGAGGAAAGCAATTGCTAATGGGCTGTTAAAAAGCAGCGCTTTAAAAAACTCCCGTTCGCGATCAATCTCTTCTGTGCGGACTTCGACGGTTTTCTCTAGATCGCTAGCATTTCGAGCTAACTTGATTTCACGAACACCAATCATATATGCAAGTAAGCCCAGGACGAAGGGAGCAGATTCAATTATCCATAGCAGAGGTTCGTTATTGTGGGCTAAGATGGGATTCGCAAGGAAGATCCTCAAGCCAAATTCTCTCGCTATGAGCACTATTCCGATAATAGGAAAAAATAATCCAAGGCCAAACCCAGCAATGGTATAAATATATAGTTTTTTGGTATATGATTTAGGTGTTTTTTTGTTTTTATACACTAATATATTTCCTATTAGGATTCTTATAATGATGCGAATCTTAAATCAATACTTCTTTCTTGTGCAATTATATTATAAAAAAGTGTATTCAAACATGCGTGTTCCCTATAAAAACCTCATTCGACAGAAGTAGAGGATAAATTTATCGCACATCTTCCATTTACAGGTCCTGAAATAGTCACACATAGCTTGAAGTTTGGGATGGATGTATGAAAGATGATGCTTTTTCATGCATCTGACAATCCTTCCCAAGCGTATTATAATTGCCTGTGAGGATCAATATATATGAAAAATATACTCTTTGTGTGCACTGCTAATATTGCCCGCTCTCCAATAGCCGCGGCATTATTCAATATAAAAATGGAACAGCTGGGATTATCCGATCACTGCCAGGCTCAATCGGCAGGTACGTGGGGAAGGAATGGAGTCCCGGCAGCTGCGCATGGCATCAGAGTGATGCAAGAACGCGGTATAGATATTAGCGCTCATCTCTCTCGTGAAGTCGATGGACAGATCATCGATTCTGCGGATCATATCCTCACGATGGAGGCTGGACAAAAAGAAGCTCTGCAATCCGAGTTTCCGCACATCCGATCAAAGATTTTGATGATTACAGAACTGATTGGAGAGAGCCATGATATTGCTGATCCTCATGGAAAAGATACACAGTATTTTGAGAAACTATCAACTGAATTGGAAAATATTATTGAGGGTGGAATTAATCACATCCTTCGTCTTGTCTTTGCTGCATTCTTCGAAAGATGAAATAATCCCAAATAAACGACATGCACTTACCTAATCATGGCGGTAGCAGGCAATTCTAACTCTTAACAATTGAATAAAAAAACCTCAGCCTTATTTGAGATTCACCCAACACAAAAGCCCCTGGTATTCGCCGGGGACTTCTGTGTTACCTGGTGCTGGCCTACTTCAAGGCTGCACAATATTACTGCGGTGTTATCTGTTTCCGTGTTACCTAAATTTGGCAGCGGTCTATTCAACCGTCACACTTTTGGCCAGATTGCGCGGTTGATCGACATCTAAGCCGCGTAAAGCGGCAATGTGATAGGCTAGCAGTTGCAGCGGAATAACCGTGGTCACAGGGCTGAGCATCCAGGGAGTTTTTGGAATCCACAATACTTGATCTGCAATATCAGCAATCCGTTCATCTCCTTCAGTAGCAACAGCGATGACCTGCCCACCGCGTGCCTTGACTTGCTCAATCTGATTGAGCATTTTCTCGTACCAAGGGTCTTTTGGCGCAATCACAACCACTGGCATTTCAGCATCAATCAGCGCAATAGGTCCATGTTTCATCTCACCGGCTGGATATCCTTCGGCGTGTACATAGGATATTTCTTTCAGTTTCAGTGCACCCTCATAAGCTGTGGGCATATTAACGCCGCGGCCAAGATAGAGCGCATTCTTGATATCTTGCAGTGTATGAGCCACTTTCTCAACTTCTGATTCCTGATCCAAACACCGGCCCACCAAATCCGGAATTAATAACAAATCACCAATCAATCGTTGGCGCGTCTCAACATCTATCTTGCCGCGCAAATCCGCCAGTAATATCGCCAACATATATAGATCAACGATTGGAGCAGTGTAGGCCTTGGTAGATGCTACGCCAATTTCAGGGCCCGTTTGCATCGATATAAAACCATCCGCAATCCGCATCGCCTGAGAGCCAATCGCATTTACGATGGACCATAAGATCGTGCCTTTGCTGCGTCCTTCTTCCATGGCTGCCAGCGTGTCAGCTGTTTCACCAGATTGGCTAACCGCCAGCACTACTGTATTTTCATCAACAATGGGATCACGGTAGCGAAACTCTGAACCAATATCCACTTCTACGGGTAAACGGGCCAGACGCTCAATCAGTACCTTGCCAACCATACCGGCGTAAGCAGCAGTGCCGCAGGCCACGATGTGAATCTTTTCAATACGATTTACCAATTCGGGAGTCAAATTTAAATCCGGTAATCGAATCTTACCCGCTTCAAAATCAACTCGCCCGGCAATCGTATCGGTCAAAGAACGCACTTGTTCATGGATTTCTTTGTGCATAAAGTGCCGATATTCCCCTTTTTCAGCGGATACCGGGTCCCAGGGAACATTCTGCTCTTTATATGGTATGGCTTCCCCCTCAAGCGTAGATAAACTGACGCCCTCGCTGGTGATGATTGCCATTTGATGTGATTCCAAAAAGACTATCCGCCGGGTGTGCTCTAAAATTGCCGGCAGGTCTGAGGCCACGTAGGTCTCCTCTTCTCCAAGGCCAACCACAACGCCGCCAGCATTTCCAATGCGGGCGGCCACAATTTTGTTGGGCTCACGGTTAGACATGACAACTATTCCGTGCGCTCCACGCAAATGAGAAAGCGCTTGACGAGTAGCGCTTGTCAGATCATTTCCTGCGAACAAATAGCGCTCAACCAGATGTACGATAATCTCAGAATCCGTTTCAGATTTAAACCTGGCCCCCTCGGCCACAAGCTCGTCACGTAGCTCAAGAAAATTCTCAACGATGCCATTGTGCACCAACACGACCTCACCGGTCATTCCCATATGAGGGTGGGCATTACGCGTATTTGGTTCGCCATGCGTTGCCCAGCGAGTGTGACCAATGCCTATATGCCCATGGATCGGGGATTTTTCAACCAACGATGCCAAGCGATCCAGTTTTCCCGCATCGCGCCGTACTTCGATCTTATGATTATGTAAAATAGCCAAACCCGCAGAGTCATAGCCGCGGTATTCAAGACGCTTAAGCCCATTTAAAATAATCGTCGTCGCGTCATGAGGTCCAATATAGCCAACAATGCCACACATAAGGATCCCTCCAATAAACTATGTTGGAACGTTCTTCATTCCATGCTGTTATTTATTCTGCCACTTGCTGCCATTTTTGTGTCTTGATTACTCAAGGTATTTGTAGGCAGTATTCTTTGTGGAGGGAAAAGATTTCGGGAGGTGGTCTCCCGGAGGGCATCCGCTGATCTCTCGATTTTCCCGGCTATAAGCATCTTGGCCGGTTAACCCCACCTCGCGATGGGGAACCCTCATCCTCGTCATCCTGCGCTTTGATGCAGGACCTTGCGCTATCTTTCCCGATATTTTTTACTCCGAGCACCTCCTGATTGTATTCCGGGGTCTGATTATACTTTTAGATGGCTACTTTGAGAAGCAATTCTTGGTTAGAACACAAGTTCTCTTTTCAGTCTCAGGTACATTTTTTTATCCCTCTTCGCTATCAGTCATTTTCCAGGAGGGGGTGCCAATTAATTCACGCGCAATTGAAAGTTGACGGTATGATTATACACACTTCTGTTGCCGTTTTTTTAAATTAAATGAATTTTTCCCAAAGACGTATGCACAAATAGCAAATACATCAACACGGATACGGTTTTCTGCAAAGTCTCTTTTTCGTGCCAAAACGAAGGGGTGTGACGTCACCAAAGTTAAAATTATTAACCATGGAAACTTAGATAGCTGCTGCGAACGCACCATGAAGTTACTCAAGCTCATATATTATCCTTACCCTTTGCGTGCCTATCGAAAGCCGCTACCAACAACTACGTGCGAGATCAATAATCGAGTGGAAAGCTTGATGAACTTGCTCGTTATTTCGATGATGATTCATGCATGGATTCCACAATTCCCATCGCTAATATAGAGCTTTCGCCGTAATATTAACTTTCTGGATCATCAGAACTTGAGCAGCGCTTCGTTTCGAAGTACAGCATCCGGCCTACGCAATCAGAGCATTAAGATCACAATTGATAGTTCCTTTCAACAGAATTATTATATTTCACATTACGACCTTTTTTTAAGATTCATTCAAATCTGGTATAATCCCCTGTGTTTTATGGTGCTCTATATGCGCGCCGCTAATATTAAATTTAAGGAGCCCATGTGGCATTTAATCCGCTTAACTGGTTACTAGGTTTTTTCTCTCTAGATATAGGCATTGATTTAGGCACATCAAATACGTTGGTTAATGTGCGCGGCAAAGGTATTGTTATTAACGAGCCATCTTGGGTTGCGATTGAAAAACGAACCCGCATTCCGATCGCGATTGGCGCTGAAGCCAAAGAAATGGTCGGGCGCGCGCCGGCTAATGTGATTGTCGTGCGCCCGCTGCGTGACGGGGTTATTTCAGAATTTGAAATTACACAAGCTATGCTGGAGTACTTTATTGGGCGAGTACACCAACAAAGCATCGTCCCGGTACCACGCCCGCGCGTGATTGTTGGTATTCCCGCAGGTGTTACAAAAGTCGAAAAACGTGCAGTTTACGACGCAGCTATGTCTGCCGGGGCGCGTGAAGTATTTCTAATTGAAGAACCTGTGGCCGCTGCTTTAGGCGCTGGTTTGCCGATTAATGAAGTGCGTGGCAGCATGGTTGTGGATATCGGCGGCGGCACATCCGAAGTTGCTATCCTTTCCATGAAAGGTGTTGTTGTCGCCCGCTCACTGCGTGTTGCCGGCGATGAGCTTGATGAAGATATCATTCAGTATGCGCGCAATAAGTACAATCTCCTAATCGGCCAGCGCACTGCCGAACAGGCCAAATGGGCCATCGGATCGGCATACCACTTGCCCAAGGAAAAAACGACCACCTTGCGTGGTCGCAATCTAGTGACTGGCTTGCCAGAAGCCATTGAGATTTCTTCGGTTGAATTACGGGAAGCCATGGCTGGTTCCGTGCGCGTTATTATTGAAACCGTTAAAGATGCACTCGACGAAGCGCCTCCTGAAATTGTGGCCGATCTTATGGATATGGGTATTTGTCTGGCAGGTGGCGGTAGCTTGTTGCAAGGACTTGATGAGCGTCTTATGAACGAACTTAATATCCGCGCCTGGGTAGCTGAAGACCCCATCGGTTGCGTGGCGCGTGGCGCTGGCATCGCCCTCGAAAATATCGATATGTGGAAAAGCGTGTTCGTTGGGTTAGGGCGTGGTGACGGATAATCAGCTTTCAGCATCCGATGTATTTCGTAAACCGCTAAAAGTCCCCATACTTATACTATGAATAAACCCTCTTTACCGTGGCGAACTATCACGTTTTCCTTGGTTGCAATTGGCCTAGTAATATTAGCATTAGGTGGCCATTTGACGCCGCTCTCTCGCATCGCGCTATCTCCTATTTTGTCGGTCCAAACCTGGGTTTCAAGCCGTTTTCAAGCGGTACAAACACTGCTGACCGCACCAAGTGATACGGTGCAAGTGCTGCAGCGTAATGCTGAATTGGAATCGGAGGTTTCACACTTGCGCACCCAAATCATTGAATTGCAGCAGCAATTAGCTGAATTTCGCATTCTTTCGTCGTTACTCGATTTTGCCCGCGCTTACCCCGAATATCAATATACCGGAGCGAGTGTGATTGGCCGCGATCCTAGCCCATTCCTGAAGTATATTCACATTAACCGTGGTTCGGACGATGGCTTACGGCGCGGCATGCCGGTTGTGACTCAGCAAGGTTTGGTAGGTCGCGTTGCCCAAGTCACGGCATCGGCTGCGCTTGTGCAGCTTATTACGGATCCCGGCACAACGGTTAACGTGCAGCTAGATCCATCCGGTGCCGAAGCCTTGCTCTCTGGCTCGATTACCGGCGATATCAGCCTGGATTCTATTCCCCAAGATGCCAACATTGAGCCTGGAGCCATAGTACTAACATCAGGATTAGGTGGTAACTACCCTCCTAATATTCTTATCGGACAAGTCACTGGCGTGCGCAGCCAAGATTACACACTTTTCCAAAGCGCATCTATGCAGCCCATCGTCGATTTTGCGCACCTTGAAATTGTGTTAGTTATCACTAACTTCCAGCCCATAGATCTTTCTCCGCTCATCCCTACCCCCGGTGTTCCTTAAATAATCGTTATCTAATTCACGCCGTGGAGCTATTACATTTTCAATTAGTTTCTCGTAAAAAATAGAGCTATCATGCAAGTATTGATTGCCATCCCTGTTTTTATATTGTTGACCATCATCCAATCCGCAATTATCAGCAACATGCCCTTGCTGCAAGGTACTGCCGATATAGTATTGCTGGTTGTTATAGCTTGGGCTCTACAGGAACAAGTGCGCGCTGTCTGGCAATGGAGCCTGATTGCTGGCGCGATGATAGGGTTTGCCTCAGCATTGCCCTTGGCAGTCCCCATCGTAAGCTATCTGAGCATTACCGGTGTTGCGTTGCTGATCAGACGAAGAATTTGGAAAATCCCTGCATTGGTTATGCTTTTGCTTACATTCTTTGGCACTTTCTTTCACCATAGCTTGTCGGCAATAATCTTGAGCATTCTTGGCACCCCCTTGCAAATTCTGGAAACGTTGCGGCTAATTATCATGCCAAGCATGTTACTTAATCTCCTGCTAGCTATTCCCGTTTACGCTATTGTTAGGGATTTCGCTATCCGGCTTCATCCTGAAGAAGTAGAAATATGAATTCGTCATCTACTCTGCGCAACAATATTGTCCAAAGGCGTATTTTGATTTTTTTTGTTCTCGTTATTTTGGTATTTGGTGTTTTTATATTACAGCTTTTAAATTACCAAATCCTACAGGGTGAGACTTATAAAGCACTTGCTGAAGAAAACCGAATTAGTGACATCAGCTTGCCAACCCTGCGCGGAATAATTTACGACCGAAACGGTATCGTGTTGGCGCGCAACGTTGCTTCTTTTAATGTTGTTATTTTACCTGCTGAGCTTCCTGATGATCCTGGTGAGATTCAAGAAATATTACAGTCGCTTTCTTCAATTATTGGTATCCCTGTTAGCCAGGGGGAAATATCGCAAACCACGCCCTTTGTCCCATGTCGATCAGATCATGGCATCACCCAGATTGTAGAGTATGGTATTACCTCCGCCCCTTTCCGTCCGGTTCAGATCAAATGCAATGTTGATCGTACCACGGCACTGATTATTGAGGAGCAAGCTGTCGATTGGCCCGGTGTAGCGATTGAAATTGAGCCGATCCGTGAATACCCCACCAGCTCTTTGACTGCCTCGATCATAGGCTTTCTCGGTCCCATTTCGGCATTCGACGAAGAATATTACCTTGAGCGCGGTTTCGTGCCCAACCGTGACAAAATTGGTTATGCTGGTATTGAGCGTTATTTCGAATCCATTCTACGTGGCAAACCCGGCAAACGTGTGGTTGAGGTCGATGTGGCTGGGCAGATATTGCGCGATTTTCACCCCCCCATTGCATCCATCCCCGGCCAAAATATTAACTTAACAATTGATACCCGTTTACAAGCGGCAACTGAAGCCATCTTGCTCGGTGAGATTGATGGTTGGAATGCTTACTATGGTGAACTGCGTATTACTAGCGGTGTCGCGATTGCGATCAATCCGAGTACTGGGGAAATTCTTTCAATGGTCTCCTTCCCAACTTATGAGAATAACCGCATGGCACGTGAGATCCCAGCTTATTATTACCAGCAGCTGCTGGCCGATGTGCGCGACCCTTTGCTCAACCACGCTGTGGGAGCTGAGTTACCGGCGGGTTCTGTTTTTAAATTATCTACGGCGGTCGGCGCGCTTAACGAAGGTGTTGTCACTCCTGAACAGGTGATTGATACACCTGGGAAAATTATTATTGTAGAAAAATTTACCCCCAACGACCCCGGTTATCCACGAGAGTTTGTCGATTGGAATCGTGCCGGTTTCGGACAGCTCGATTTTTTGGGCGGCATATCTAATTCAAGTAATGTGTATTTTTATAAACTGGGCGGTGGTTATAAAGATGAAATTCCCGAAGGTTTGGGGATTTGCCGCTTGGGAACGTATGCACGTGCGCTAGGATACGGTCAATTGCTTGGCATTGAATTGCCAGATGAGTCCGATGGCACGATCCCTGACCCAACATGGAAACGTATCACCTACGGGGAAAACTGGGCGCTTGGTGACACCTATATTGCCAGCGTGGGGCAGGGTTTCGTAATCTCCACACCCTTACAAGTATTAATGTCTGCGGCTGTTATCGCCAACGACGGAAAGTTAATGCGCCCAACACTGCTGCGCGAAATCACCAGCGCCAATAATACTATCATTCAGCCTTTTATAGGCGACATGAAATGGGATATTACACAAGACCCGATCATTGATGTCTTCAATGACCCGACTAGTTCTGGCGGTTGTGAGGCCAAACTGACGGGCGAACAAACCACGGTGGCTCCCTGGGTTATCGATAAAGTACAAGAAGGAATGCGCCTGGCCGTTACAGACGGCACACTATCCATTGATGCTGTTGGCTTTGATAAGCTCGACATCCCTGCCGCAGGAAAAACAGGCACAGCCGAATATTGTGATGAATTTGCCAACGACAAGAATCTTTGCCAACCCGGCAATTGGCCTACACATGCCTGGACTGTTGCCTACGCACCTTTCGAAAATCCGGAGATTGCGGTTGTCGCTTTCGTTTATAATGGTGGTGAAGGGGCCAGTGTTGCAGGACCAATTGTGCGTCGAATTCTGGAAGCCTATTTCGAGCTAAAATCCATTGATACAGCGTTGGGAATTCCTTAATCACTCGTGCTATAATTATTATTAGTTTATCAAATGCTCTCTGGGAATTACCGGGGTCAATAAAAGTTCTCTAGTCCATTTACCATGGAGATTCCTAAGGACCATAATTATTCTAAACTAACAACATTACATATCTTCTGTAATATATTTGTTGGAGTTTGAATGCTTCCCATCATCGAAATCAAAGGAACGCGCAACGGAATATTAATATCTGTTGAACCTGGAAATTGGTCTGAAATTCGAATTGCTATGTTTGCACATATTGATGATCAAATAGAATTTCTCAAGGGAGCCAAACTAACTCTCGATGTAGGTGAGCACAAACTTAAAGCTGCTGAATTGGGTAGCCTGAGAGACCAACTTTCCGATCGCGAGATCACGCTGCAAACTATTATCAGTCAATCGGCAATAACGGAGAAATCAGCCCAGTCATTGGGCATCGGCATTCGAGCGGCAATGCACATTAAGCACCGCCCTCCGCCTCTTGATACAACGATTGGTGGGGAAGTAGCTATATTAACACAACGCACTTTGCGCTCAGGGCACAGCGTAAAATTTTCTGGTCATGTGGTTGTGATAGGTGATGTCAATCCGGGTGCAGAAATAATTGCTCATGGTAATATCCTGGTATGGGGGCGTTTACGAGGTGCAGCTCACGCCGGGTCCTTGGGCGATGAAGAGGCTGTTGTATGCGCGCTTGACCTTGCCCCGGCGCAATTACGCATTGCCGGACAAATTGGCAAAGCAATGCCCAAGAAGAAAAATCAAGGACCGCAAGTTGCCCGCTTACAAGATCAACAAATATGTATTGGCTCATGGCAGCAGAAAAAGTCTAATTAATATTTAGGATAAGCTTATGGCAGGAAAAGTTCTTACTATTACATCTGGCAAAGGTGGTGTGGGTAAAACCACCATCTCTGCTAATTTAGGAGCTGCTTTGGCGATAAACGGCAACAAAGTGGTTTGTATTGATGCCGATATTGGTCTGCGCAATCTAGATGTTGTGATGGGCTTAGAAAATCGCATTGTTTATGACCTGGTTGATATTGTTGAAGGGCGCTGTAGGATGCGCCAGGCTATGATCAGGGATAAACGTTCCAAAGGGTTATTCTTGATCCCGGCAGCGCAAACCCGCGATAAAACGGCAGTATCTCCCAGTGATATGATCAAGCTCTGTAATGATCTACGCATTGATTATGACTGGATCATCGTGGACTCGCCAGCGGGTATCGAGCGCGGTTTTCGCAATGCTATTGCTCCGGCCGATATAGTAATCGTTGTCACGAATCCCGAAATATCCGCTGTGCGCGATGCCGATCGCATTATTGGCATTGTGGAAGCCGAAGAAAAAGGTCCTGCACAGCTCATTATCAATCGGATAAACCAGGCTATGGTGCAGCGTGGAGACATGATCAATCAGAATGATATTATAGACTTATTAGCTATCGATTTATTGGGTATTATCCCGGAAGATGATAAAGTCATTATTAGCACCAATCAAGGAATCCCTATCGTCCACAATGATAAAAGCTTGGCTGGCACTGCGCTGCGTAATATCTCTCGCCGGGTAATGGGTGAGGACATTCCGCTATTAAACCTAACCAACAAAAAAGGTTTCTTCAGCAAGTTATTCTCTGGGGGAGGTAGTTAAGATGAATAGCTTTTTCAACCGCCTCACAAGACGAAAACGTAAAAGTGCCTATCAGGCCAAAGAGCGCTTGCAGTTGGTGCTAACTCACGACCGCACCGATCTTAATTCGGATATCATCGAGACAATGAAAGACGAAATTATCGATGTGATTTCACGCCATATTAAGATTGATGCTGAGACAGTTAAAATAGAGTTCAATAAGGATGGACGTCAACAACGATTAATCGCAGATATCCCTATTATTGGACCTCTCAGGCGCCGTTAGCGTGCTCTAATAGCGTTCAGCTTGTCCCTAAATCGTTATGCGTAACACATCTTGGCGTCACTTTGATTTCTGGCTTTTAGGCGCAGTAGCATTATTAACCCTTTTTGGGATCCTAATGATACGCTCCGCAATTGCCGGAAATATAGAATTAATAGAAGGCAATACGGTTCAAAAGCAAATTATTTTCGCAGTATTGGGGTTTATCACTATTGCACTGATGTCGGCTGTAGATTACAAATTATTGGCGGCCCTCAGTAATCCTCTTTATTACGGCACAATCGCAACCCTGATTTTTCTTATCTTGGTTGGTGAAGCGCTCTTTGGCTCGGCACGCTGGTTCACATTAGGGCCGATCTCAATCCAGCCCTCTGAGATTGCAAAAATTGTCATCATATTAGTTTTAGCCGATTTTCTTACCCGCCATCAAGACAAAATCCAAGAGTTAAAATGGGTGGTACGTAGCTTTATTCTTACGCTGGGCATTGCTGCCTGGATTTTGCTTCAACCCGATTTGAGTACATCAATTGTGATTTTTGTGGTTTGGTTCGCGTTGTTATGGGCGGCAGGATTACAACTAAAATATCTGTTGATTGCCATCGGAACAGGACTTCTTGGCGCAGTGATTGCTATTCCTTTAATGTTGATCACCTATGACCCAAATAGCACAACCGGGTTAATCAAAGGCTATCAGGTACAGCGCATCCTCAATTTCCTTTTTCCTGCGGCCGACGCTCGCCACGGTGATCTGTACAACGTGCAGCAAGCACTTTTAAGTATTGGTTCAGGGGGCTGGTTTGGAAAAGGATATGAATCGGGCACACAAGTTCAATTGCGCTTCTTGAAAGTGCGTCACTCCGATTTTATTTTCTCAGCTTTGTCGGAAGAATTTGGCTTTATGGGGGCTATCATTATTATGCTGCTGCTGCTTTTTATCATCTTTCGCTGTTTGCGTGCAGCCCATTTAGCTAGCGATACATACGGCGCGTTGATCGCCTATGGTGTAGCGGTGGTATTAGCTTTTCAGGGCATTGTTAATATTGGCATGAATTTGCAGCTCTTGCCGGTAACTGGATTACCATTACCTTTTGTCAGTTATGGTGGCAGTTCACTACTCTCGATGATGTTGGGGGTTGGGCTTGTAGAAAGCGTAATCATGCGGCACAAGGTATTGGAATTCTGATACAATCTTATCCCAAAGAGCTTAAGGATCTATCTGAATAGTTTGTGCTAAAAGCATAATAAACTACCACAACCCATTTCACCTTCGGTTTTAGAATCAATAATTTTCTGATCATAAAGGAGCAATATGTCATCAGTCACAAAGCCTGTTCGCGTGCGTTTTGCCCCTTCCCCCACTGGGCGCACCCACCTTGGTAGCGGACGCACTGCCCTATATAACTACTTGCTGGCCCGTCAAACAGATGGCCAGTTTATTTTACGCATTGAAGATACTGACCAAAAACGTTACTCGGCTGGAGCTGAAGATGAGTTGATCAAAAGCCTGAATCAGCTTGGTCTTAATTGGGATGAAGGCGTCGATGTTGGCGGTGACTATGGTCCTTACCGTCAGACTGATCGCAAAGCGATTTACCAGCGTTATGCTCGTCAATTGATTGAAAATGGCCATGCCTATATCTGTTTCTGCTCACCTGAGCGATTGCAAACCATGCGAGAAAAACAGCAAAAGCGAGGTCTAAATCTGGGATACGACGGCAAATGTCGAGATATTCCGCTTAAAAAATCCGATCATCGTGTAGCGGCTGGAGAGAGCCATGTTGTGCGTTTTAACATGCCGCACGCTGGAAGCATCACCGTGACCGATGCGCTACGCGGGGAGATCACCGTGGAAAATAGCACCCTCGATGATTTCATTTTGGTCAAATCTGATGGACTGCCTGTTTATCATTTAGCCGTTGTCGTAGACGATCATTTAATGGAAATTTCCCACGTATTTCGCACATCAGAATGGCTGCCAACTTTTCCCTTGCACGGTCATCTTTACCAGGCTTTTGGCTGGGAACAGCCCATTTGGGTACATCCCTCGATCTTTCTCAAGCCCAGCGGTAAGGGTAAAATGAGCAAACGTGACACCGAGGCTATGCTCAAAGATGGCAAATCGATTTTCATCACCGATATGTTGGCGATGGGCTATCTGCCTGAGGCAATCATCAATTGGACTGCACTAATTGGTTGGAGTTACGATGATCATACCGAGTTTTTTACCTTGGATGACCTGATCGAGAAATTCAGCATCGAGAAACTCAGCCCATCTCCGGCCGCGATTAACTTCAGTAAATTAGATCACTTTAACGGCCTGCACATCCGCGCTCTGGAGCCTGCCGATTTGGCCCAGCGTATCAAACCCTATTTTGAACATGCCGGGTATGTTGTTGATGATCAAGAAAAATTACTTCAGATTGCAAAGGTATTGCAAGTGCGTCTTGTTACCCTTAGCGAAGCGCCAAAGAAGGCTGGGTTTTTCTTCCGAGATAATATTAACCCAGAACCCGAGTCATTAATTGGAAAGAAGATGAGCGCGGCCGAATCGCACGAAATGGCCACACAGGTTCTTGCACTACTGAAAGCACTTCCCGATTTTAATGACGAAACACTTAACCAACCGCTGCGAGACTTAGCTGCCAGCCTTGGGTTAAAAGCTGGCAATGTTTTTGGTTTTCTTCGCAACGCAACCACTGCTCAACAGGTAAGCCCACCCATCTTTGAAACCATGACCATCATCGGGCGCGAGAAAACATTTGAGCGTATTGAGCATGCTGTAACTATCCTAAAAGCATGTATTTCTGTAGATTTGTAGCAATTAAACACAACAACAATAAATTGAAATTTGACGTTTGTTTTCGGGGGTGGTAAAATTCGCTGCGCAGTGGGGGCTCGTCTAACGGTAGGACAGCGGTCTCTGGAACCGTAAGTCGGGGTTCGAATCCCTGGCCCCCAGCTATTAAACACCTTGCTTAGCGAGGTGTTTGCGCTTTAACAATCGAAAAAGCAACCAATTGTATTATTGAAAACCAGGCTTCCAATAGCAGATCTGTTTTCCTTATCACTCCTATATTCTTGAAGTAGGTCGCAATATTTTGGAGCGGTGATTATAGTTTTTCCAATACCATTGCTGTTACCTTCGGGATGGACGCGGCAACGGCTGGTGATGGTTCGTCGCTAAAATCCATCACATTTTCGACCTCTACAGCTATGATCTCGAATTTTTTTGGCAGGTGCAGTCCCAATCGTTCGCCCGCGTCCAGCGCGATGACAAGCGAAGTGTCATGCGCGCATGTGCTGTGCTCGGTAGGGGTGATTTGGCGCAGGTCATCCAAAGTCATTTGATGGATGAAACCATAATCATGCCCGTTTTGCGTCATGATCGCGTCAATTAGAATGACGCGATCGTAGCCGATCATCAATTCCATCAAACGCAGTCCGCCGACACTGGCTTCGGTGATGGTAATGTTTTCGGGGATATTTGGACCCAGCGCATCTTCCACCGCATACGAAACTTTAACCCCCACACCGTCATCAGTGAGAATAGGATTACCGAGACCTACTACGAGTGTTTTCATAAGCATAGTATCGAGGCATGATTTATCGGGGCGTGGCTCCCACGCCCCGATAAAATTCCCTTATTCAGTATATTGACTGACAGACTCAACTATTTCACCATCAACGTCACGGATAGTCACTTCCAGCGGCATTTGTCCGGGTAGAGAGTGTGTCGCACAGGACATACAGGGGTCGTAGTTGCGGAAGGCCATCTCGATAGTATTGAGCAGCCCTTCGGTAATGACGGTTCCCTTAGTAATAAGTGATTGTGCTGCCTTCTTGACCGACATCGCGATTGGGGCGTAGTTATTTGTCGTACCTACAATAAGATTGACACTTGTCAGGATACCATTTTCATCGGTTTTGTAATGATGTGTCAGTGTCCCGCGCGGCGCTTCAACGGAACCAATTCCCTCAGTTGGCGTGGTCGTAATCGGAATGCGCACGTTCGGGTCAGTGATTTCGGGATCGGTGGCAAGTTCGTGCATACGTTCAGCCGCATAAAGCAGCTCGATCAGACGTGCCCAGTGAGTCGCCAGGCGATGGTGGACAGGCTGATAGCGCCCGTTCATTTTTTTGCTTCCCAGAGTCTCGTAGAAGCGTTCGAAATGCTCCTGAGCCTTGGGTGTTGCCATGCCATCTGACGCGTTGAGCCGCGAAAGTGGCGTGGCGCAGTACACACCGCTGTCCATGCCGTCAACAAAGCCTTTCCAACCCACTGCTTTGAGGTAAGGGAATTTCAAATAGGTCCATGGCTCGACACGCTCGGCGATATGTTCAGCGTAGTCTTTAGGATGGTATTTGATAAATTCATTTCCCTCAGGATCGGTGACGCGGATCATGCCATCATAGAAATTGACAAGATTGTTCTCATCCACCGTGCCCATATAATAGGTTTGGTGGGTAAATGCGTCAGAGACGATCAGGTCAACATAGTCCTGATTACCAAGCACGATATCATCAAAGAGCTTGAGACTGAACTCAGCAAATGCGATGTTATCCTGCGCAATCTGTTCAATTTCCTGTCTCATTTCCTCAGTGACTGCAACACTCCATCCGCCAGGTAACCCTGCTACCGGGTGAATGCCGCGTCCGCCCAACATCTTGATTACGTGGTGATTGCGCTTGCGGCAGTTGATCACTTCCATCCCGATGTCGACGCCAACCTTGTGAATCACCCCCAAGATATTGCGCTCTGCCGGGTCAGAGTTCGGGCCAAGCACAAAGTCTGGACCGCCCAATGCGTAAAAATGCACGGTGTGATCGGTGCAGTAGAAAGCTTGGTAGAATACCTCGCGGACCTTCTTGACCACAGAGGATGGCTCAACATTGAAGAGCGCATCCAGCGCTTTTGTGCCGGCCATATGATGAGCTTCGGGACAAACGCCACAAATTCGGTTGGTGATGCGGGGCATTTCCTCGGCGGGTCGACCCACACAGAATTGCTCAAAGCCGCGCAGTTCCGGAATTTGCAGGTACGCGTTGGCGACTTCCCCTTCATCATCTAGGAATATTTCGATCTTTCCATGACCTTCTAGGCGGGTGATGGGATCAATCGTAATACGTTTCATGCTGCTTCTCCTTTCCCGTTGCTGCCGTTAACGTTTGCTCTTTGGAGCAGCGAGTTTGCCATGCTAAAGCGGTAGAAGGTTCCTGCCGGGTCAGCAATGGTGTCCACGACTGCCTGGATCTCTGCTTCGATTTCGGCTTCTTCCATATTTTCATTGCCTGCACCGATTACGGATGCAATCGCCGAGAGCATCTTGGCCCCCTGGTCTTCAACGCCCGGCATGGGACCATAGCAGCCGCGGCATCCCATGCCTACGCTGGGGCAGAGAGCTTCACACCCACCGCGTGTGGCTGGTCCCATACACATGATGCCCTGATCGAGCAAACAAATGCCAGCTTCGGGAACGATTTCGTATGGGCGATAGAAGCGGGAGATAACCTTCTCGTTTTTTTCAAGATCGCACTCTTCGCAGACGGCCACATTGGAAGCGCCCACGATGGAGCCCTTCGGGGGTAGGGGTGTGCCTTCAAGCAGCGCGCTAACGATCACCTGCAGCACCGCCCAGATTTGGGTAGGTTCTGGAGGGCAGCCAGGCAGGTAGTAATCCACATCAACGACTTGATCCAGCGATTTAACCGTATGGTAGAACTCAGGAAGGGTCAATTCGCCTTCCGGGACCTGCACGGACGTTAGAGGGATGATGCCATCAGGATTGTCCAGCGAAGGGTTATCTTTGTAGACTGTATTAAAGGTCGCTTCTTTAGATGTCAAATTTGAGAGCGCCGGGATGCAGCCCTCGTAGGCACAGGAGCCAAAAGCAATCATAAACGTTGATTTCTTGCGTAAGAGATGAGCCATTTCTTCGTTTTCTGAGTTGCGGATGGCACCATTCCACAGACAGACGGTGATATATCCATCGGGATAAGCTTCCACGTCTTTAGTTTTGAAATCGGCAATGCAAGGGAAGAAAGCGATGTCAAAGACCTCGTCAACGGTCAGGATGTGCTCGTGAATATTGAGTACTGATATTTCGCACCCACCACAGGATGACGCCCAATACATTGCTAGTTTTGGTTTTTCGTTTTTAGCCATTGTTAAGCCTCCTCGAGTACTGGGATAGCTTCAGCGGCTTTGTATCCATTACCGCTTTTGAGAACATTTTTATTCCAATCAAGCGGTCCTAAAGCACGCAGTTCTTCCGTCATTTGGTTAATTTTTTCCGCCAGCACAATGCCCTCAGATGCAGAAGCCCAAACAAGCTGCACGCGCTCTTCTTCAACACCCAATTGTGTGAGCATCTTTTTAAGCAGCATAAATCGGCGCATGGTTTTGATATTGCCGTTGACATAGTGACACTCGCCGGGATGACATCCAGCGATCATCACGCCATCGGCTCCTTCGCGCAGCGCTTTTAGCACGAATTGGGGGTCTACACGACCGCTGCACATTACACGGATTGAGCGTAAATTGGGTGCATATTTGATGCGTGCCGTTCCTGCAAGATCAGCAGCGCGGTATGAGCACCAGTTGCACAGAAATCCGATAATTACGGGTTCGAATGTTTCACTCATAGTTTTCTCCATTCCTCTATGCTGTTACCTTTACAGGTCGCACATCCCACAAAATACCTTCGATTTGTGAAAATAGCTGATCGTTGGTAAAGTGCGCGCCAGTGATAACGCCGCTTGGGCAGGCTGCTACACAAGTGCCGCAGCCCTGGCATAAGGCAGTGATCACTTCGGAGACTTTTTGGTCTTCATGGAAGATGATCGCGTTATATGGGCACATGTTGTTGCAAATGCGGCAGCCAGAGCATGCATCCTGATCGATGCTGGCCCGTACCGGTTCCATCATCACGGTGCCGCGGCTGATCAATCCAGCCACCCGAGCTGCTGCAGCCGCACCTTGTGAGACGCTTTCGGGAACATCTTTCGGTCCTTGGCAGGCGCCGGCAATCAGAATACCTTCGGTCATTGTGGCAACGGGATCCAGTTTTGGGTGCCGCTCGATGAAGAACCCGTCAAAATCGCAGCCCATCTTAAAGAGTTGCGAGAGCTCTTTGGATCCTGCGCGTGCTTCCATGGCCGGGCTGAGAATGACCATATCGACGGGCACGCGCCGCTGTCGGCCGATTAGTGTATCTTCGACTTGCACGATGAGCTTGCCCTCTTCTTCAGGGATGCGCGCCGCGTCCGTGATCTCCGCCACCTTACCTCGAATGAAGTGAGTTCCCTCTTTTAGTAAGCGGTTGTAAAACTCTTCATATCCTTTGCCGGGTGTGCGCATATCGATATAGCAGTCGTAGATTTCAGCATCCGGAATGCGCTCGTGAACCAGATGAGCGAATTTTAGCGAGTACATGCAGCAGACTTTGGAGCAGTATTTGTGATAGTTCTCATCGCGTGAACCAACACAGTGCACGATGGCAACGCTCTTGGGTTCGGTCTCTTTGTCGCGCAGCACAATCTTGCCATCTGTAGGGCCAGACGCGTTCACCATGCGTTCAAATTCCAGGCTGGTGAAAACATTTTCCAATTTGCCGTAGCCATATTGCGGGATGCGTTTGACGTCAAAAAGATCGTAGCCTGTCGCCAGGATGATATTACCAACTTCAATCTGCAAGATTTCATCTTCTTGGTCAAATTCGATCGAGTTTGGCTCAGTGGGACAGAATATCTCACAGGCCTTGCATTTGCCTTTCAGGAAGTACACACAATTTTCCTTGTCGATGACCGGGTATTTGGGTACAGCCTGTGGGAAAGGACGGTAGATCACTTTCCGGGTGCCCATGCCAACTTCAAAGATGTCGTCAACAACATTGAAGGGGCATTTTTCAATACAGATGCCGCAGCCGGTGCAGTGTTCCTCATTGACATAGCGCGCCTTTTTGCGCACGCTCACGGTGAAATTACCCAGGAAACCATCGACCTTTTCCACTTCGCTCCAGGTGAGCAGAGTGATGTTATCATGTTGTCCAACATCAACCATCTTGGGTGTCAGGATACAGGCCGAACAATCCAAAGTAGGGAAAGTCTTATCGAGCTGGGCCATGTGGCCACCGATGGATGGTTCCCGCTCGACCAGATAAACATGGTAGCCAGCGTCCGCTAGTTCAAGAGCAGATGTGATACCTGCGATACCGCCGCCAACCACAAGAGTGTTGGGGTTGATCTCTACCGGGATCTGATCCAATGGTTCGTGGTGCACAACGCGGTCAATCGATCCTCTTACAAGCGCTTTTGCTTTTATGGTAGCCGCTTCCTTGTCGTCCGTGATCCATGAGTTATGCTCTCGGATATTTGTCATTTCAAAGAGGAAAGGATTCAAGCCGCCGCGTTCGCAGGCTGCACGGAAGGTCTTCTCATGCATATGCGGGGAGCACGAGGCACAGACAACCCGCGTCAGTCCTTTCTCTTTAATGTCCTGTTCGATTAATTCTTGCCCCAGACTGGAGCACATAAATTTGTAGTCGCGAGCGACTTCGACATTGGGCTGTTCCCCAGCCCAGCGAGCGACTTCTTCTACATCCACAACTTTAGAAATATTCGTACCGCAGTGACAGATGTACACGCCGACCCGCTCTTTGTTTTCAGAATGATGTTTTTCACTCATAGGTCTTTCTCCTATCTGTAGTATGATTCAATAGATTTCGGGGGATCTGATCTGATTTCTTCAACTGGCCTCCTTTTTCAAGAACTTGGAGAGAACAGGCATTGTCGAGACCAGTTCCGATCCGATGTGTAGTTTCTTGGGGTCTATCCCGAAGGCCAATCCCAGAAGTTGTGTGAAATACATAACTGGGATGGAAAAATCTGTACCAAATTCTTCATTGACCTGGGTTTGATAGCACTCCAAATTGACCTGGCAAAGCGGGCAAGCTGTTGCAATTACATCTGCACCGCTATCTTCAGCATTTTTAAGCAGGTGCCGTATCATATCGAGCGCTGCGCGGCGGTTTGTGATCAGCAGCGACCCACCGCAACAGCGGGTTTTGTTGGCAAAATCGATCACATCTGCTCCTATGGCCGCGAGCAGTTCTTCAAAAAACTGCGGATCTTCAACATTCTCGCCGTTTTTTCTTGGTCTCACGATTTGGCAGCCATAATATGGCGCCACCTTGAGGTCCTCGAGATTGCGTGTAGTCTTGTTCTTGACCTCTTCAACGCCAATATCATCCACAAATATATCAATCAGATGATGCACCTTCAGGTTCCCTGAAAGCTGTAGATCGTCGGCCTCGAGTGCAAAATTAATGTGCTCGGCCAGATCAACATCCTCCTGGATATAGGCGTTGGTGAAATAGGCGTTTTTATAACACGCGCTGCAGGGGGCCACAAAATCGAGACCTTTCTGTTCTGCCATCGCCAAATTGCGAGCCACAAGTGTGTTGGCCAAGATTTCGTCGAGATGGAAGTAAGTGGTTGCACCGCAGCAATTCCAGTCTTCCAATTCTTCAAGCTCAACACCTAATACGCGCGTGGTCTCCAGCGCAGATTTGTGATAACTAAGGGCCATTTTCTCTAGGGAGCAGCCTGGAAAGTAAGCATATTTTTTCATGATTACTCCTCTTCTCCGATTGGGATGATATGTTGGATCATGTTCTGGAAATTCTTGAGGCGTTTGATCTTTGAAGGCAACACAGGAATGCGCCCTTTGAGCATCATCTTGGTCGCGCCTTGCACTTCTTGGAAGAATTCTTTTGCCCCAAAACCGAAGATATACGATGTTGCCAGAATCGGTTCGTAAGATCTGCCGCTTCGAGCGATAGTCCTCATAAAAGTTTCCGAGAATACCGGTCCGACTAGATCGTCTGAATAGGTTTTATGCCAGATGGAATAGCGTTTGACGGCATACATCACACCGGCAATATCAATCTTTGCTGGGCACCTCACTGTGCAGTGATAGCATGATGCGCATACCCATGCCGTGTTAGAGGTAGCCACATCCTCTTTGAAATTGGCATTGATCATACCAATCAAGCGTCGCGGCGTTTGATCCATAAATTCAACAGCTGGGCAGGTGCCAGAGCACGTTCCACATTGAATGCAGTGGTTGAACGGATTGCCGTGCCCCGCGTACATGAGATTAGAAATTTCCTGGCTGAAGGTAAGTTTGTCTGCCATAGTTTCTTCCTACTCTTTCTTCTCTTCCGCCATTTTTAGCAAGAAACGAGGGTGCACCGGCTGACCGGGGAAGAGAAAGGCCATTTGTTCGCGGATCCCGGTGATAATCAACACCGGGATTTTCCGTAATTCTGGGTCTTTATTGATCTTGCGAGCGACCATAACGCCTTCGGCACCGCGCCCCATCATGATGTCGAGCAATAGTAGGTCGTATGGCTTGGACTCCAGAGCCTTGAAACCATCTTTGGGATTGTAGGCAACCTCGACATCATAGTCGGCTTTCGTCAAAATTGCCTTCATCCCATCAACATAGTCAGGGTCATCGTCAATGATCAATATTCGTTTCTGTGGATCCATTGCAACCTCCTTGGTTAATTACTACTTGTTGGCATTGATTAGTTTCTGTGATTTTATGAGTTGTTTTTTATCGCAGTTAATTTAATGCTGAATACACTTCCTTTACCCAGTGTGCTTTCCACTGAGATTGTTCCGTCATGAGCGTCAATAATTCTTTTGGTGATGCCTAGGCCAACGCCACTGCTTCTTTCACCTTCGGGTCTGGCTTTTCCAGCGTAAAAATCCTCAAAAATATGCGGTAAATCTTCTTCCGTGATGCCTACACCGTTGTCTTTTATTGTGATGATGATGTTGCCATTGTCTTTAGCAGTCGATATATTGATCCTGCCCCCCACCCGTGAATACTTGACCGCGTTGTTCAAGATGTTTACAGTGGCCTCGACCAGAGTTCCTTCATTTCCAGAGACTTGTGGTAGCAGCGTGCCCATCTTTGTATTGATTTCGATATCTTTGCGCACAGCGTGCGATTCAACGCTTTCGGTCGCTTTGGCGATCACGGTTTCGATCGATGTGGGTTTGAAGTCCTCGCGAATTTTGCTGATGTCTACGGAAATTACTCGTAACCACGTGTTGATTAAAGTTGCCATATCACCAAGTCGACCTTGCAGTCGGCTGATCTTTTCTTTTTGCTCTTCCGATAACTTTTCTGCAAGTTCCTCAGCCAGCACAAACAGGTTTAATTGCACTGCCCCCAACGGGGATTTTAGCTCATGTGAGACAATAGCTGCGAAATGCTCGCGTAAGAGTTCTTTCTCTTTACGAAGGGCTATGGTTTCGAGAATTAATTTTCTCCTCTCTAAACCTCGCCGGATGATTACCCTTAACTCATCAGGTTTGAAGGGTTTGGGTAGAAAATCAAAAGTTCCTTTTTTCATCGATGCAACAGCCGAATCCACTGTGGCAAAACCGGTGATCACAATTGTCACAATGGTGGGATCGTGAGCGCGAATTTTCTCGAGCACTTCGTATCCAGATAAGCCCGGCATCTTGAGATCAACCAGCGCTAAGTCTGGCTGGAACTCATGGAGCAGATCTAATCCCTCAGTACCATTTTGCGCGGTGACGATCGCGCAGTTGTTTTTTGCCAATATATGGATGCAGGAATCTCTTACGATTTCCTCGTCGTCAATGATCAGAATTTTTGGTTTTTCATCCATGATTTGAATTATCTCCGATTGCCTTTACAGGCAGCCTGATGATAAAAGTTGTTCCTTGGCCTTCTTCGCTTTGGACAGAGATGCTGCCATGATGTCCCTTGATAATCCCGTAGCTGATAGCCAGCCCCAGACCGGTACCGTGACCGACATCTTTTGTGGTAAAGAAAGGATCAAAGATCTTATTCATATTTTCATCACTGATCCCAGCGCCTGTATCGGAAAATGCTATTTCAATGCAATCTTCTCTTGCGCTGTACCGGGTGCTGATATTCAAATATCCGCTGCCTTCCATGGCTTCGGCTGCGTTGATAATCATGTTAATAAAGACCCGCTCGATTTGGGCAGCATCAAAGACGGCCAGCGGTAGATCAATCGGAAAATACTTGATAACTTGGATATTGTGAAATAACGCCTGGTGTTCTACAAGGGAAACACATTCATGCAGTACATCGTTAACGTTGCATAAAGTTTTGTCTGGTTTGCGCTGGCGAGAGAAATCCAGCAGCCCGCGGATGATATCTCGGCAGCGATTGGCCTGACCAACGATTTTTTCTAGAGAAAACTTTGTTTCAGTATCGGCACATTCGTGATCTTCGAGCAGCAGATGAGAAAAGGTCACAATTCCTTGCAGAGGATTATTCAATTCATGGGCGATATTGGCCGATAATTGGCCCACTAACGCTAAACGCTCCGATTCCATAATCTTTTGTGTGGCAAATTCTTTTAATTGCCTGTCACGTTTTTCTAAAGCGTTTGCCATTGAATTAAATGATTCGGCTAAGTATTGCAGCTCATCATTGGTACGGACATCCACTTGAGTGTCTAAGTTGCCTTGCGCTACCTCTTGGGAGGCGGTTACTAATTTATGGATGGGAATAAGAATTT
>PVMK01137052.1_pt1 | contig 31413 bp, 30 predicted proteins | sample 1853481 | NCBI WGS metagenome assembly PVMK01 (sample SAMN08533507, study PRJNA380276) | Marine sediment metagenome, whole genome shotgun sequencing project.
TACGAACAACTGCGCGGCGAACGGGGGCGTTCCCGCGGGCCTTCCGATGACGACGAATCGCGCTGAGCGATTCCGTCGCTCGTTGACCTGAGGGTGCCGTGGCGATGTGAAATCAGATGATATGAAGTGACGAACCGTGAACACGGCGACGCGGTCAAGTCCCGGTCATGTTTGAGGTTTCAGTGTGATTCCAGTGTGTTGTGAGGGTATGCGAAAACCAGCTTTCCTGAACTCATAACCCGAAGGTCGTCAGTTCAAATCTGGCCCGCGTCAATGAAGCTTGATCAGCCGGTCTTTCCAATATCCGGGCTTTCGAGACAAATGAGCGAGGGCGACTACAGTCCGGGTCCCCGAGGTGCTTCCCACAAGGAGCGCATACGGGAATCGGTGCATCATGTACCAGCGCAAATCGAATCGCTTCGGCGCATCCTGCTCGAGCTTTCCAATTCCGGGTGCGTCCTCAGCGTACTGCACGGTCGCGCGCAATGCATCGAGGAATTCGGCGCCCAGGCCAGGTCGTTGCGTGTCATACCAAGCGACGGCGAGCTCCAGCTCGACGGCAGCATCCTCGAGGAACTCGAGCATGTCAGCGATCTAGGATCTTCTGAAGGCGGCCCTGAACTTCGTCCCAGCCGACTGTCTTGGCCTCGCCGCGCTCGAGTTTCTCAAGCCGCTCAACAGCGAGACGGACCCAAGCTTGTCGGACCTCTTCAGGGTCTTCGACGGGTTCGGAAAGCTCTGCGGCGATCAACGCCCGGTCTTCGGGATCGAGCTTGAGCGCTTCTTCGAGAATCTTTTCGACGGGCCAACCCATAGCCGTAGTGTACGACAGGTGCTCGAAGACTGCACCCGATGCGAAATCCTGCTGCCATCGGGCGTGCCGACGGGTTGCTGACCGGCAAGGGGAGGGCTACCATCGACATCGGCAGGGTCACGGAGTCGCACTATTACTTGGTTGGCGTTTCCACTTTTTAGCACCCACGCAGATTGCGAATGGAACTCGGACACTTCTCGGGACGCTCACGTACGTGCAGGTCAGAAATCTAACGATTCCAAGGCCAAAATAGTGGAGGCGGTGGGAATCGAAAACATCAGATTTCGCGCCGATTCGCGCAACTACGGGTAATCAGGGGAAACCTGATCCGGAGTTACCGGAACCAAAAGACAGCGAAAAGCATGTTGCGGAAACCGCTTTGCCCTGCTGCGTCCGGGAACATTCTGGAGTCACGGCGGCGCTTTTGCGACGGCGTCGATCACACTCCCGGATTCTTGAGTGGGTGGTGGTCCGCACACGCGACATGACTCACCTCGCTTTGCCTCCATTCTTGCCCGATGAGCCTGACGCCGGGCGGCCGTGAGGCGGTCGCCGACACGATCGGCTTGGTCAAAGCAGACCTCGTCGGGGGTCGGTCCGACAAAAGCGCTATGGGGCATTTGGGTGTTGTGCTCTTCGACGTAGAAACCGATCAGACGCTCCAGCTGCGCGAAGCTGTCGAGCGAATGCAGGTACAACCATTGATGACGCAGAGAACGCCAGAATGCCTCGATCATGGAATTGCTGAAGCTGACCTCCACCTGGGCGAGCACACGGTGCACGAAGCCGTCGGTCATGAGTTGGTCGACCTGGGCGTTGACGTTTTCAACACCGGAGTCGGCGACGACAGTGGGCGCCCGGTCGAGATTCTTGCCGGCTTCCGTCAGGATCTCACACGTCGTGGCGGGATCGAGCCGTTGCGAAAGGCGCTACGACAAGATCCGGCGGGAGAAATTGTCGATGATGGCATGCAGGTAGGCCTTCGTGCCATCGAGAAGTCTGATGGCTGTCCCGTCTGGGAGACGTTGCTCATCGAGGCGAAACCCCGAGAGCTTGAGCAACACAACCAGAAGCCGAATGATGGCGGTCTGCCGCTGAGCACGGCGCTTGAGCTTTTCGTTTTCGTCCAATACCGACGCGATGTCGTGGTGCCAATCGAGCGAAACAACGCTGCGGCATCCGCGTGAGAGCCAACTGGCAGCTGTGGAACGCGGGATGCGGAGGTGCTGAAATATCCTTGGGTTCCCTGTCTGGCAGACGATCTCTCGGACCGGGTGGTCATAGCTGCGACGGCTTCGGAGGATCTGCGGCATGACTCCGTGTCTGGCACACTCGGCTGGTCCGAGCTAGCTCGGGCTCGGTGGGCAGCGTAGGGCGATTTCATCTTTGCTTACGGGGGTGTCGCAGTTGCGAACATGGATCATGCAAATGTTTCCGGACGCAGCAGGAATAACCCCGCCGCTCCAGATGCCGCCCTGGGATGACCGCCTCTCGGACGAAGACATCCGAGCGCTCATCGCTTACCTGCTCGAGCTCTACGACTGGGAGGAATAGAGGACGTCAGCTTCCAAGGACTGGACTCTTCCTTCGTTTCGCAGCAACGCGCAGTTCATGGCGCGGTCCAGAAGGGGAACGCCATGCCGTAGGTGCCGTTGTGGTGTTGCCACCCGTCACCCATATGCGAATGGCCGCCCATCATACCGGGACCCATCATACCGCTGCCAAACATGTCTTCATCGACCCAATGGCCCCCCATGTCGAAGCCGTGTTGGTCGAAGTCCATGTGGTGACCGTCCACATCGGTGATGCCGCCGCCCACGTGCAGGGTGTGCTCGCTGTCGAGTTGCAGTGGGTCATGCGGGGTGAAGCTCAGCACGTGGTGGTCTTCCGACCATTCCCATGCTCCGGGCACCTCCTCGCCGTCGAGCCCTCCAAGATGGACTGCGCAGAGCTCCTCGACACCATCGATCATGGGGTGGTCGAACTCCATCTCGATCCGCGCGTTCGGGTCCACGTGGGTGCTGCCGCCTTGGGGCGACACGCGCAACAACGCCACCTTCTGAGCGGAATCCGCTGCGGTCCAGAAGGGGAAGGCCATGCCGTAGGTGCCGTTGTCGTGCTGCCACCCGTCGCCCATATGCGAATGGCCGCCCATCATGCCCCCGGGGCCAAACATGGCTTCATCGACCCACTCGCCTCCCCTGTCGAAGCCGTGCTGGTCGAAGTTCATGCCATGGCCATCCGCATCGGTGATTCCGCCGCCCACGTGCAGCGTGTGCTGCATGCTCGTGCGGAGTGGCTGATCTGGAGTGAACGTCAGCACATGACGGTCCTGCGACCACTCCCAACGGCCAGCAACCGCCGCGCCATCAAGCCCTCCCAGGTGCACGGCGCAGAACTGCTCCATGCCGTTCGCCATGCGGCTGTCGAACTCGACTTCAATTCGAGCGTTGGGATTCACGCTCATGCTGCCACCGCGGGGTGTGACGCTGACGAGAGCCGCCTCTTGGGTGCCCGCGCTTTGCGTTCCGTCCGAGCAAGCAGCCGATGCCACGAAGACGGCAGCGATGACTGTCAGACCAAGTGTTCGTATCGATAAGCTCTTCATGATCGCCTCCTAATATGGCAATCCCTTAACCACAGGTATCGCGGCGCGCTCGCGAAAGTTTTGCGCGCGACTTAAGCCTGAGTTTCGCCGACAAAGCGTCCGAAACGGACGCTCCAAGCGGTGGTGTAACCGGTGGCGTCACAGCCGTATTTCGTGGTACCCAGGTCATCGTTTGCGCTTCGCTTTCGAGTTGTCGTTCCTCAAAACGTTGTCCGCCCGCGCGTCGCGTGTAGCGATGATGCAGCCCGCCGACCATCGGGAGGGCGATGACCTCCCCCCCCATCAGGCGACTCGCGCTCGCGGCGTTCGGGGGTGTCCTTATCGAGCGCGAGCTCACGCTGCGGCTTCAGGCTCGATCTGGCGGTCGCGAGCAGGGCGTACAGCAAGTGAAGCATGGGGGGTAGGCTAGCTTGATCCAGAGCGTGGAAACGTCAACGATTGTGCGGTAGACCGGGTTTTGAGGAGGCACAGGATCGAGGAAATCGCGCGGGTGCGGGAAACACATCCGGACAACCTGATGGCCCGGTACTTCGATCCGGCCTACTACGAGGCCCTGCCGCCAGAGCACCGGCGGCGGCTGGAGCGGATCGTCGCCACCGGTTGGCAAAATCCGGACAGCATCATGGGCGCCTACGCCATGCATCCGGACGACTACGATCTGTTCCGGCCGTACCTCGACAAACTCATCCGGGCCTACCACCACATCGAGGGGGATTTAAGCCAGGTCTCGGACTGGAACATGGGGGGCGCCCTGGACCTGCGCCGTATCGATCCGGCCCTGGACGACGTCTCCATGCGCGTGCGCGTGGGCCGCAACCTGGCCGACTTTCCCTTGCCCGGCGCCATGACCCGGGCCGACAGGGTGGCCCTCGAAGGGCGCATGGTGGAGGTGTTCAGCCACTTGGTGGCGACGGAAGGTTTCGGGGGGCGGTTACGTCTCCCTGACCCCCGGCTCGCCCCACGAGATTTCTTCCGAACGGTATGACGAGTTGGTCGCCCAGCACCGGATGTTCAAGGACATGAGCGGAGATAGGTTCCTGTCCGCTGCCGGGATCAGCGCCGATTGGCCCCACGGGCGCGGCATGTACCAGTCCGAGGACGGGGGCTTCATGGTGTGGGTAGGGGAAGAGGACCACCTGCGGGTGATGGCCATGGAGCGGGGCGCTGCCCTGGCCAAGGTGTTCGAGCGCCTGCGGGCGGGGCTGGAGTTGTTGGAGTCCCGCGGCCTGAGCTTCGCCCGCTCGGCCCGCTACGGTTACGTGACCAGTTGCCCCACCAACCTGGGCACCGGAATGCGCGCCAGCCTCCACCTGCCGCTACCGAGGCTGACGAAAAACGGTGCCGATGTGGAAGCCATCAAGCCCTTATGCAAGCGCCTGGGCCTGTCCGTGCGCGGCGCCGGTGGCGAGCACACGGCCGCCGGGGAAGGGGGAATCGTGGACATCTCTCCCAGCGCCCGCCTGATGGTCACCGAAGGGGAGATCGCTCGGCGCCTTTACGAAGGGGTGAAGACCTTGTGGGCGGAAGAGAAAGGGTAACGGGTCGAGCTTACTTGACGGAGAAGCCGAACCATACCTGACCGGCGGTGCTGGTACCCCAACCGGCATTGGTCCCTTCTACATCAGCAGAAGAACCAAGGCTGAAAGCGTATTGCCCTTTGGGCAATTTAGCTTCCGGGGCCACCTTGTAGCAGCCGTCACGGATCTTCTTGAATGTCAACTCTATCGAATCGTCCTTAGACTTCTTGTCTTTACTGCCCCCCATCGCTCTCGTGCCTCCTACCTCAAGTTCTCTATATTGTTTCTTCGTCTTGAAGGGATACAACTTGATCTGTTGATTAGGATGAACGTTTGCGTTCATTGGTTTGAACGAAAAAGACTGGGAAGCCTTGACAGAAACCTCAGCACTGGGCCCTTCCAGACGAATACTAGCGTCCCAGCCCCTGTAAAGTCCTTTCCTCTTCTGCTTGGCGACAGCTTTTTCCATCCCGAGCTCCTTGCTATCAGCACCGTCATCGCTGATGACACTGACCATATTGGCAAACTCGGGGCAAGCGTCTTGCGCTCCTGCCGTGGAAGAAAAGAGGGCAACCAGCATGGCAATCAGGGTGTTTTTCATCGGACCATTTTTTTCGCCAGGACGCAATATCCAGATCACTACATGAAGCTGATGGCGAATACAAATACCAATCCCATCAAAATTGGGCCGACAACCTCAGTGCTGGGAACGATTGTCCCTTGGACAATCCCCTCGAAAGGCGAAACAAGTCGAGCACATGCTCTGTGTTGATCCCAGCGCGGCGCGTCCGTCGCCGATTCCGACCTCCATCGACGTGCTCTATCGCGATGACGCCGTCGTTGTCGTCGACAAGCCCTCCGGTCTGTCGGTTCATCGCGGTGACGATCAGGGCTCGACGTTTGCGCTCAATCTCACGCGCAATGCGATCGGTCAGTGGGTGTATCCGGTGCATCGCCTCGATCGCGCGACCAGTGGCGTGCTCGTGTTCGCCCTCTCATCGGAGCATGCCCGGGCACTTCAGGATTCGTTCAGCACCCGCACCGTCAGCAAGACGTACCTCGCGCTGGTTCGTGGCACGCCACCAGAACGCGGCGTGATCGACAGCCCGATGGCCAAACGCGAGGGTGGTCCAGACGTGGAATCGGTGACCGAGTACGAGACACTGTTCGTGTCCGACCTGCGGCTCTCGCTCGTCGAGGCGCGGCCGCGAACTGGTCGGCGTCATCAGATCCGCCGCCACCTGCGGCGCATCGATCATCCCATTGCCGGCGACGTCAACTACGGAAACGGCGCTGACAACCGCCGTTATCGCGCCGAGCTCGGTCTCTACCGGCTGGCCCTCCACGCGCGACAGCTGTCTTTCGTGCACCCTGCGACCGGCAAACGCGTCACGTTCGAGAGTGCCGTCCCCGAGGATCTCGCCGAGCCGCTGAGACGCATTGGCGTGCCAGCGACCCTCTTGGTTCGACGAGCGGGAGCTGGGTGAAAGTCGACATCACGCCCAGATGTGCGTAACTCAAGGAATGGGGGAACACGAGCCACTCCGCATCGAGGACACGAGGCGGTGATGAGCACAGCAGCCCGCCACGTACCGATCGCCATCCTGGTTGTGTTGACGGCCGCCTGTGGTGATGGCGCTACAGCATCCCCGAGTGGCGGGGGCGGAAGAGCTGCTTCCGACTGGGAGCCTGGTGTGTTTGAGCCCGCTGTCAGCTTTGAGGCGCGATGTGAGGCGCCTCGGAGCGGCATCAATCCGGCGACGAACCAGCCGTACGATGATGTCCAGGGTACGACCAGTGACGAGAACGACTTCCTCCGGTCGTTCAGCAACGACACGTACTTGTGGTACGACGAAATCATCGACCAGGACCCGGGCCTGTTCGATAGCCGGCTTTTGTATTTCGATGAGCTGAAGACCGACGCAATCACTCCTTCTGGCCAGCGCAAAGACAGGTTCCACTTTGTCATCGACTCCGACGCGTGGTTTAGTCTTTCCCAGTCCGGCGCTGCCGTAGGCTATGGCGCGCAGTGGGTGCTGCTTTCCTCTGTCCCACCAGGCGAGGTGTTGGTCGCCTACACCGAACCGAGCTCACCTGCGACGGATCCTCAAGTCGACCTCGCACGTGGCACCAGGATTCTTGCGGTCGACGGGTTCGACATCGACACCAACACGCAAGCCGGGATCGATGCGTTGAATGAAGGTTTGTTCCCATCCGCGGCCGGCGCAACGCATATGTTTACAGTCCAGGACCTCGGCTCACAGAACAGCCGGTCCATCACGATGACATCTGCCGTCATCGAGTCAGAGCCTGTGAAGAACGTACGGGTCCTCGATACGCCCACGGGGCGGGTCGGCTACGTGCTGTTCAACGATCATATCGCCACCGCCGAGCTGGGGCTCATAGACGCCGTGAACCAGCTCAATGCAGGGGACGGTATCGACGACCTCGTTCTCGATCTCCGCTACAACGGTGGTGGTTTCCTGGCATTGGCCAGCGAGCTGGCATACATGATTGCCGGGCCCGCGACCACGGCCGGACGCGCGTTCGAGCTAACTCAGTTCAACGACAAGCATCCGGTCACCGATCCTGTGACGGGCCAGCCGATATCGCCGTTGCCTTTTCACGACACGACACTGGGCCCGCCATTCAACGCGCCGCCGGACCAACCGTTGCCAACATTGGACCTGCCTCGTGTCTTCGTCCTCACCAGTCCATCCACCTGTTCCGCGAGTGAAGCAATCATGAACGGCCTGCGCGGCGTCGACATCGAAGTCATTCAGATCGGCTTCACGACTTGCGGCAAACCTTATGGCTTCTACCCAACGGAAAATTGCGGCGCGACTTACTTCACGATCCAGTTCAGAGGCGTGAACGACAAGGACTTCGGGGATTACACCGACGGATTCTCGCCAGCCAATACGCAGGCCAATATAGGTGTCGTCGTTCCGGGCTGTTCCGTTGCGGATGACTTCACCGCCGGGCTTGGCGATCAAGATGAAGCTCGCCTTGCGGCTGCGCTGACCTACCGCGACACCCAAACCTGTCCTGCGACACCCGAGCGCGCTGGGGGTGTACTGAGCAAGTCCGGCGCACGGCCAAACACTGCCGATGGAATCGTGCCGAAATCTTTCTGGAACACGAATAGGATCATGTTGCCGCGAGCGACAAGACGATGAACGAGATCTTACTGATTGCTGCTCTCGTGGTTGGCGTTGGCGGCTGCCGGACGGTTGCAACCGACCATGACAGGGCAGCGCGCATCATCAACGCCGATGATGCGAGCCGTGCCGCACTCCAAAGCGCCGTCAACGATGCGCTGAATACCAATGTCACGCTTGCAGACAACGCGTTGATTGAGAGCAGTGTGCTGATCATCGAACGAAGCCCACCGCGCAGCATGCACAGTCTACCGACTCAGGGCCGTAACATGGAAGCCCCCATCCAGTTTCGCTTGGTGATCAATCGCGAAGACTGCGTTTTGATCGATCAGCGCGACCGGTCGCGATACAAACTCGAGAACACCAGCTGCGACGCTGAATAGCTCCATCCCGCTACGCGTTGGCCGCCAGGGTCTATCGCATCACAACGGAAAAGGAAGGAAGTACGCATGGAAACAGGCAATCTCTTCCGAGCGCTCCTAGGGGACTCTAGCGCCGAGCAGACTGACGTTCTCCTGGAGTCGAGCTCGCATCGTGTTTTGGCTTCTTGGTTTGCTGAAGACCTGCCGCAAAGTTCGATATGGCGCCGACGGGCTGCTACCCTGGTGTCCGGAGGGGCCATGGGGGGATGACACGGATTCTCGTCGGCTTTACTGCAATGTGGGCGCTGAGTTTTGGCAGTCTCGGTTGCAGCGGAAATGGAGGCGGCGATGTCGCTGGCTGTCCGGATGACTTGATGCCGTGTGGCAACGGATGCCGCCCGCCCGACACGGTTTGTTGCGAAAACCAGAACGCGGCCAGCAGCAGCTACTGCACGAATGCCGCCGGCGGCGGCTGCTATCCGAATGACCGCGACTGCCAGGCTGGTTTTCCACTGGGCGCGGTCGCTAGGTTTTGCTGCGCGGAGACAGGAACGATCGGCAGCAATGATTGTCCGGCAGGGCAGCATCACTGCGGGCTTCTATGTCAGCCGGCGGACGAGCCCTGCTGCGAGGGAGGCGAGTGTCGCTACGCTTCCAGTGGGCCAGCATGCCCCGAAGGCAAAGTCGTCTGTGCGTACGACGCACCTGCGGAGATCTGTTGGACATGCAATTCGGGCTTCTGCTGCGAGGGGCCGGCTGTCACGGGCGGCTGCCTTGCAGGTGGCGGTGTGTGCCGGGGCAGCCCAGTGGGGCCGGGAAGTTGCCAAGGCGGCTGGGACGGCTCCACGCAGACCTGCACGCCGCTCGGAATTGCAGGGGCGCCGTCGGTCTGCATTCAACAGGATGATTTCGAAGCAGCTACTGGACTTCCTTTTCCGGATGCATGCGCCCCGGAGGGGACGACAGGGTGTCTCAGTCCGACGAATCAACTCGTCAAACCGTGCTGCGCCGGTTTGACCTGCGCCTCGACTGAAGCGTGTGGCCAACAAAACACCGGCCCCTTCATCGGCGAGTGCGTTCGGTTCTGATCACGGCGCGCCGGAACACCCTGACGAATTCATCATGGGTGACATCGCGATCCCGCCCGACCGGCCCCTGATGGGAAAGATCGTTCCGCCACTTGCGCAGGACAGCTCCGGTCATTAGGTTCCAGACACAACGGGGCGTGGCCAGGGCCCGCCCTCAGAACCCGCTCGGGAGCTAAAAGCCTCGGGCCGATAGGAGTACAAGATGCATCCAGGTTTCTATTATCGATGGAAGCGATCTCAGGAAGATCGCGGCGACGAACAACGGGCTTCGGCCTGCGGCAGGGGCGGCCGGCGACGGCATGGGCATTCGCATAGCCGTTCCGACTACCACGCGTCGGGCTTTGGGGTTCGTAGGCCCCTTCGTTACATGGCGCACAAGCTCGATCTCGACGACGAGCAGATCGACACGTTGGCGGGCATCCTCAACGTGCTCAAGACCGAGCGCGCGCAAGCCCGTGTCGATGAACAACGCAGCCTCGCCGGCATTGCCGACGCGGTGGAACGGGACGACTTCGACAAAGTTGCGGCGGCCGAAGCGCTGAGCGCGCGAGTGGAGGCAGCCGAGCGTCTCAAAGAGGAAGTCCTGACCACCTTGCAAAAGACGCATGAAATGTTGGATTCGGAGCAACGCAAACGCTTGGCGTACCTGCTGCGTTCCGGCCAGCTCACCATCTAACGTTCGCTCCACGGATGGTGATGGGGGCGAGTTTCGCTCCGTCATCCTCCGTTGGGCTGTCCCATCCGAAGCGGACCACCGCGTGCGGTCGGCCACGGTACGCAGGCATCGCCCGAGCCCGGGACGCTGAAGACGTCCATGCCGTGGTCGAAGGTCTGCACGAAGATTTCCAGCTCGCCGTCGCCGTCGAGGTCTCCCACGGTGGGTGCGGCGGGAGCTCCGTTTCCGTTTCCGTTGCTGCCTGGGTTCGGCAACGCGATGTCGTGCAACAAGGTTCCGTCTGCGGCGAGCACGAGGAGGTTGCCCGAGTCGGTGACGTCGGGTGCGCCATAGGTGGCAAAGAGGACCTCGGGCGAGCCGTCCTGGTTCAGATCTGCGACCACCGGCTCCGATGCGTACATGACTTGCTGACCGTGCATGTAGTTGAACCGCCACAAGCGCTGTGCGTCCGCGTCGAACGCGTAGAGGAAGCCGTCGTTGAGCGACACGAGGATCTCGGGCCGATCATCGCCCTGGATATTCACGGTGACAGCCGCGGGAACGCCCCGCGGTGGGTACCAACCGTCGACCAAGATCGGGCGTTCGCCGCGCGGCAGATCTTCCCATCCAGAAAGGCGCATCGCGGATCGCGAGCCGTCTCCGTGTGCTCCCTCGAGCACCATCAGCGCGTACGCTTGAGTTTCGTACGGCTCATGCATCTCGACGTTGGGAATGCCGAGCACCTCGTTGTCGCCGTCGCCGTCGAGGTCGACGATGTTCGGCGGGGACGCTGTCCACTGCAGCCACTCCGCCCAGCTCGGGTGAGGCCATTCGCCGCTGTGGTCATGGTAGTGGTCTGCTTCGACCTGCGGGTCCGCCCAGCGGATGAACTGTCCCCAGGTCAGGCGTTCGCCGGTGAAGTCCGAGCTGCGGTTCGTGAACCATGGAGCGCTGTCGATCGCGACCCCGTCATGGTTGAAAGCCTGAATGTGATGGTTGTCGTACGTCGCGATGACTTCCAGCTCGGGATCGTCATCAATGTCCCCGATCGCGACGTTGAGACCATAACAGCCAAACCCGCTGTGTCCCTGAAGGTTCCGGTCTGCGTCGTTGCCTTCGCCCGAGCGGCGGTTGTATCGCGGCCATGCCGGTTGATGGCCACCGGATGGCTGGTAGGTACGGCCGTCGACGTCGAAGACAAACACCTGTGCACCGCCGTCTTCGGTGCTGGCGGTCTGCGTGGTCGTGGCCACCACTTCGATCAGCCCGTCTCCGTCGAGGTCTGCAGCAGCGAGGCCCCGCACCTCCGGTTGATTGTTGCCAGTGGTCGTGTCGGCGACCCAGCGGCGATCGAGCGCGGACGAGTTTCCCGACCAAGTGTAGGCCACTACCTCGTGTCCGCGACCCACGATGATCTCTTTGGAGCCGTCCCCTTCGAGGTCTACGACGACATGTGGCGCATAGACGCGCCCGTCGTCGCCATCATCAGAATCGGCCAGCAGCTGTCGTTCGCTGTCGAAGATGTACACCGAGTAGTACGCAGCGATCAGCTCGTTGCTGCCGTCCCCGTCGAGGTCCGCGATCACAGGCGAGGCGTACCAGCTGGTTTGGCCCCGAAGGTTGGCGATGAACACGGGCTCTTGCACCTCGCCCGTAGACTCCCCGGCCGCACAGATCGCATTTCGCTCCCCTCCGGTGCTGCTGCCTCCGTCGCGCGAGCCGTTGCTGCTTCCACTACTGCACGCCGTCGTCCCAACGAACGAAAGCAGGAGCGCGACACTACGCGTGCATGCCCCAGGTTTGCATCGATCCCCCGATTGCTAAGGGCTCAACAAGGCACGCTATTCATTATAGCGGTCGAGAGAGACATCCCCAAAGCCGAGGTCCCAACCAATGGAACGTGGCCACGGATGGTCCCAAGTCCCTCCTTAGCAAGACACGTTCGCGTCGGTGAAGAAGGAAGCGTACCACTTCCGAATCTCCCCGATCGGGCCGTCCCCGTCAGCGAGCACCGGCTGATCGCGGCAGCCTGACGCGCGAGCGATTGTTGCATGACCGAATCATAGGCGTGTTTCGCCTGATCGAGTCATTGTAATTGACTAGGTAGTCATCCGTCGGGTTTATGGTGTTGCATCCAGTCGACCCGCCACGAAGTGCTGTCGTTTCAGTACTTGGATGTGCTGGATGACGTCGGGGCGCTTCATGAGAAGATTGCTGAATGTGGCGGCTGGCATGCGCAGCAGCAGCACCTCGCTCGCGGCTTCGACGGTGATCGGAGACGGTCGGCGGGTCAGCAACGACTCTTGGCCGAGTGCCTGTCCGAGCTCCATGTCACCGAGGTATGTCCCGTCGCCCTTTCTGATGACGATGCGACCGTGAAGCGGAAGGTACATGCCGTCCGAGCGCTTGCCGGCTTCGACAATCTTGGTTCCGGCAAGAGCACGGCGCACTTCGAATGAGCCAGCGATCTGCCTTCGGGTTCTGTCGTCAAATGCTGTGAAAATCGGATTCGTGCGGAGCAGGGTGGCGACGAGGCGGCGGCTCAGGATCTCGAAGAGCACGTCGTCGAAGGGAGGATGTCGCTGGACCAGCCGGTCGAGAAGGAGCTTGCTGATTCGAAGCGCACGAACCCGACCGCAGGCGATGACGTCCTCGCCGTAGCTCACGTTGGAAAGCAGGCACGAAACGCCGGCCACGTCTCCTTCGCCAAGAAGTAGGGTCTGAATATCGTTGCCTCGCCGTCCGACGGCATTACCCTCGACCAGCACGTACAGAGCCTCCGCGTGGGCGTCGGCGGTGACCAGGCGCTGCCCGTCTTCCAGGTCGATCAGCGTCGATTCCCTGATCAGCGCTTCCAGAACGTGCCGCGGCACCTCGGCGAACAGCGGCATCGAGGGAAGCTGCGCGAGCGTCGCGGCGCTTGGACGCTGACTCACCAGAGACTCCCGCCGGCGCGGCCTTTGGAGAAGCTCGACATCGGTGATGTCGAGCTTGATGTCCTCTGTCTTTTCGGGCTTCATAAAGCGGGTTTCGCCGAGCGGTGCGCTCTGGTCCGTGATCAGAGGGAGCGCATCCGTAATCAGGCTTTGCGTGTCAGTCGGTGGCCCCTCCGAGTCCGGCTCGTCAGCCGTCACGATGACGCTCCGGCTCTGACGGTGGAGCCGGCGTGCTGTTTCTGGATCCACCCGCTCGAGCACCTCGCCCTTGCTTGGGTCGATCGCCAAGATCACTTTCGCCATCGCGGCAGCGCGAGCCACAAAGCCCTTGGCCGCATAGAGGTCGACGGCTCGCTCGTAGGCGAGCACCGCGTCGGCCTTACGTCCAATCCGCTGTAAGAGGTCGCCTCGCCGGTGCGGCCAGCGCGGCTCATCCGTTCGTTCTTTCTCGACCAGCTCGTAGAGATCGAGCGCTTCGTTGACTCGGTCGGCTTTGAGTGCCTTGCCGAGCCGGGCACGAAGATTCGTCGTCTTGCTAGGGCGTTTGAACATGCTTCCCCCCTGGAAGAAAAGACACAACTCACCCTAACGGCTTATTCTACCCACAGCCAAATCGCGCTCCAGATTCAGATGCAGGACACCTGAACACATGGTTGGTGTGTGGGAGAAAACCTCGCGATTTCGGTTGATGGGGACCTCCTGCAGCGGACGCGCTAGTCTACGGCAACCGAGGAGGCATCGATGGTTCCGGACGAGAGTGTGGCGTACGCGATCGCGACTTGGGCTCGCTTCAACGCAAGTGTTTGCGATGACCTGCTTCGTGCGCTGTCGGCGGCGTTTGCGTTGGTGGCCGCAGCGGACGGCGAGCTTGCGAAATCTGAGGTCGACGAGTTTGTCGAGTTGCTGCGGAGCAAGGCGGATGTCTTTTCTGGTATCGATTTCCGGGCGCTCGAGATTTCCTTTCGAGACCTGACCGACTCCTTGATCGCTGACCCAGAAGATGGCCGCCTGCGTGCGTTCGACTGCATCGCTTGCGTAAAGGGAGATTCCGACAAATGCGAACTGGTCCGCAGTGGGGCTGCGATTGCTCTCGCCGCCGACGGCCATGTACGGGCGCCGGAGGAAGCGGCCATGCAAGAGATCTGCACCGCTCTCGGCCTCGACTAAAAGCTATGGACGCGACCAGGGGGCACTCGTGGGGGCCGACTCTGTCAGAGTCCCACGTAGGATGGTGACGCAGGTTCCGCGGAGCTTGACGCGGTCGCCAGCGACCTCCACCTCGAGCTCGCCACCGCGCGCGGAGAGCTGATGGGCGGTCAGTTGCGTCTTATCGAGTCGGCCCGCCCACAGGGGAGTGAGGCTGCAATGCGCCGAGCCCGTGACGGGATCCTCGTCGATGCCGAACCGTGGTGCGAAGAACCGCGAGACGAAGTCGACGTCTTCCTGTGCTCCAGGCGCGGTGATGATCACGCCACGCGTTTCCACCGCGCGGAGGGCCTGGAAGTCGGGGGTGCAGGCTGTCACGGCTGCTTCGTCGGCGAGCAGCACGACGTAGTCGTCGAGGTCACGACCGACCCAGGTCGGCGAAACGCCAAGCGCGTCGAGTAGCCCGACCGGGGCTTCCACCTCTGCGGGAGGGCGCGCCGGGAAGTCCAACTCGATCTGGCGACCAAGTGGGGCTGCGGTGAGCTCTCCGCTCAGCGTCGAGAAGCGAGCGGTCTTGCGGTGTTCCAGCCAGCCTTCCTCCCAGAGAACGTGTGCGGTTGCAAGCGTGGCGTGGCCGCAGAGCCGAACCTCGCCGGTGGGTGTGAACCATCGCAGCTCGAAGCTCTCGCCCTGGAGTGGAACACAGAACGCGGTCTCGGAGTGCTTCATCTCGCGTGCGACCGACTGCATCCACACGTCCGTGGTGGGATCGTCGAGCACGCACACCGCCGCGGGGTTCCCGGCGAAGGCAACGTGCGTAAACGCGTCGACCACGATGATCCGCTGTCCCATGACTGACGGCTAGCACTTCCTGAGGTCCGTAGCGACCGCTTGCGTGTCTCCTTATGTCAATCGACAATGGTGCAGGCGGTGTGTCCATGAAAACTCAAGAGCTACGTGATGGAACGAGAATGCCTGCACTGGGCCTCGGGACTTGGAAATCAGAGCCCGAAGAGGTCTACAAGGCCGTGCGCTCGGCCATTGAAGTCGGCTATCGGCATATCGATTGCGCGGCGATCTATCAGAACGAAGAAGAGGTGGGGCGGGCACTCCGCGATGCGTTCCAAGCGGGCGATGCCAAGCGGGAGGATGTGTGGGTCACCAGCAAGCTGTGGAATGATGCTCATGCCCCCGAGCACGTGCGTCCCGCGCTCGAAACCAGTCTGCGGAAGCTCCAACTCGACTATCTCGACCTCTATCTCATCCATTGGCCCATCGCCCTGCGGCTCGGGACTGAGTTTCCGCGCGGTCCGGAAGATTTCCTCCCCTTGTCTGAGGTTCCTTTAGCGTCGACTTGGGCGGCCATGTTAGAAGTCTCCGAGCAAGACCTTGCCCGCGAAGTTGGCGTGTCGAACTTCAGCCCGCGCATGATCGAGCAGGTCCGCGATGCAACGGGGCAAACACCTGCGGTCAACCAGATCGAGCTTCATCCCTATCTCCAGCAGGATGCACGGGTTGCCGCTTGCAAGGAGCTAGGCGTTGCCGTCACCGCCTATTCGCCTCTGGGCTCTCCAGACTCGGCGGTCATGCTCGGCCGTGACGACAAGATCTTGCTCACGCAACACCCGGCCATCGTGCAGATCGCAGAGACCCGCGGAGGCACGCCCGGCCAGGTCTTGATCGCCTGGGCTCTCGCTCGGGGGACGAGTGTGATCCCCAAGTCGGTCAACCCGGGACGAATCGCAGAGAACTGGGCAGCGCGGGATCTCACCTTGACGCCGGCGGACATGACCGCGGTCGCTTCACTCGACAGGCATCAGCGGATGGTCGAGGGCGGATTCTGGTTCATCGGCGAGACGTACTCGGCGCAGACCCTTTGGGACGAGTGAGCCATTCCTCGACGGCGCTAGTAGAGTAGCTCTACCCAGCGACCCCCGGCGGTGAGCTCGGCCCTGCGGCGGGCCCACTTCTGTTCGGAGCCGGCGATCTTGCTGAAAGCCTTGTCCAGCTCGCCGCGCATCTTCTCGAGGCCGGCCACGTAGACGTAGGTGTTGGGCTGGCCGAGAAGACCCCACAACTCCTCGCCGCGCTGGGCGAGAGCGCCGTCCCAGTCGATGGGAGCGGCCCAAGACGGTCGGGGGCTGAGCGCTTTGAACGCTTGGAACGTGTCGCGGTCGTAGTACTGGGAGAAATCGTCCCTCTCGTCGTTCATGTAGAGCAGCTCGAGTCCGATCCTCGCGCCGTAGAACAGAGTGATCGTGCCCTGCCACTCCGGGACGTTCTTGTAGATATGCTTCACGAACGCCCGGAACGGTGCGATGCCCGTGCCGGTGCCAATGAGGATGAGGTTGGCATCCATCTCCTCCGGCACCTCGAACGCCAGGCCGTACGGACCTGACATGGTGACGGTGTCGCCGGCAACGAGGTCGCACAGATAATTGGATGAGACACCCGGATACTCCTCACCGCTGTACTGGTCCACGTAGCTGACGCGGCGCACGGCGATCTTGATCCGGGGAAGCCCGCTGCCTCCACGCTCCGGAAGATCGGCCACGCTGTAGAGACGGAAGTGGTGCTTCTGCCCGAACTCCTTGGAGCCTGGGGAGAGCACACCCACGCTTTGCCCCAGCTGGAGATCGAAGTCCGGCTGCTGAAGATCCAGGGTGAGCTCCCGGACCTCCACGTCAGACGCCTCCGGCGTGATCCTCTCGCTGGAAACCAGGATGGCTTCGAACCGCTGCTCGGTGTCGTAGTCCTCGAGATGGGTAACCGCACTGTTCATGGCGTCTCCTCCTGGGCCTCACAGGCTCCGCTCTCGGGCCTTTGGTGGCAAGCTTCTGAATCGGCGCAGCCATGACATCGCGAGCGCCCGGCCAACACGTCGGGGTCATCTCCCACATCGGGAAACGACTTCCTCCACGCCCGCTGCACGCCGATCCATGCCGTGGACAATAGCAGGAAGGCCCCGACACCGATGATGTAGTCGTGCATCACAGTTCCTAACCTCCCAGCCCGCCGAAACCCATAAACGTCACCGAAAGCAGTCCGGCGATCATCAGCGCCATAGCAGTCCCCTTCGTCACGTCCGGTACCTCCGCCAGATCGAGCTTCTCTCGCAGGCCGGCCATGAGCACCAGGGCCAAGGTGAATCCCACGCCGGCGCCAAGGGCGTAAACGACGCACTGTACGAAGCTGTAACCCTTGTTGGTCTGAAAGAGCGCCAACCCCAGGATGGCGCAGTTGGTGGTAATCAGCGGCAGGAAGATCCCCAGCGCCCGGAAGAGCGCCGGGCTGACCTTCTTGATGAACATCTCCACCAGTTGCACGGTGGACGCGATGACGGCGATGAAGGAGATGAGCTTGAGGTACGGCGCGTCGATGGCCACCAGCAGCGTCTGGATACCGAAGGCGCAGACCGAGCTCGCCAACATGACGAATGTGACCGCTCCGCCCATGCGGGTCGCAGTTTCGAGCTTCGACGACACACCCAGGAACGGGCAGATTCCGAGGAAGTACGCCAACACGAAGTTGTTGACCAGCGAGGCGTTGATGAAGATCGTCCACAGGGATTCGCTCGCCATCACGCCGTCTCCTTGCTGAGCGCAAGCGTGACCATCTTGTTCTTCTTGGCCTTGCGCTGCTCGAGCCAGTTGAAGAGCAGCAACCAGGCGGCCAGGGTGAAGAAGCCGCCGCTCGGCAGGATCATCACCACCCAGTTTTGAAAAGAATCGTGGAACAACTGGGCTCCGAACAGCGATCCGCTGCCCAGAATTTCCCGAACCGCTCCGAGACAGAAAAGGGCGAAAGTGAATCCCACCCCCATGCCCAGGCCGTCCATGATCGATCGCGCCACCGTGTTCTTGGAGGCGAAGGCTTCGGCCCGACCCAGGATCAGGCAGTTGACCACGATGAGGGAGATGAATGCGCCCAGAGCCTTGTAGAGATCGAGGCTAACGGCCTGGATCACGTAGTCCACCACCGTCACGAACGTAGCGATGATCAGAATGTAGGTGGCGATGCGAACCTCCTTGGGGATGAAGCTCCGCAGCGAGGACACCACGATGTTGGACATGATCAACACGAAGGCCGTGGCCAAGCCCATGGCCAGCGCGTTCATCGCCGTATTCGAAACCGCCAGCACCGGGCACATCCCCAGCACCTGGACGAACACGGGGTTCTCCTTCCACAGGCCCTTGATGAACTCGTCCGTGCTGCTCTTGCTGGAGGCGGCCATGTCCTACTCCCCTCCCTGAAAGTCGCTCAGGTTCTTCCGAATGCGAGGCATCCAGTACTGGGCGCTGCGGTTGAGGATGTCGGCAATCGCGACCGATGAGATCGTGGCTCCGGTGATGCCGTCCACCTCCCACGGATGGGTCTTTTCGCCGTGCTTGACCGGCACGATGGGATTCGCCATCTCCGATAGGTCGTCCAGCAGCGAGACGTCCAGACGTTCAAAGTTCTGGAGGAAATCTGGATCGGTCTCGATCTTGTCACCAAGCCCCGGGGTCTCTTTGCTATCCAGGACCTGGATCCCGATGATGGCCTCCTCGGCGAACGAGTAGCCGTAGATTACCCGGATCACGTCCTGGTACCCCATACCCTGAGCCTCCACGGCCAGGCCGAGCAGCTCCTGCGTGTCGCCGTAACCCGCGTAGACCAACTGTTCGCCAACACCTGCACCTTCCAGAACCTCGAAACCGCCGGACTCGTCCAGGCGATACGTGATGCTCGTGCTGGCGTTGGGAAGGACGTGGAAGATGGCTCTCTGCAACGCCTCCGCTTTGTTGCGCTCGATGATGGGGCGCGTCACCTGGAACGCGGTGACGATGAGGAGACCGCAGATCACACCTACGCCGACCATGGCGCGGTACATGTGCCAGGCGCTCGTCGCGGCAGGGCGGCTGGTCAACTCGGTCCCGCTCACGTTGCAGCCTCCTTGCCCCTGGTGCCGTAGACCTTGGGCCGAGTCCATCGATCGAGGTGTGGGGTGACGGCGTTGCCCAGGAGGATGGCGTACATCACGCCCTCGGGCAGGCCGCCCCAGGTGCGGATCACCACAGTGACCACAGCGATGAGAGCGCCGTAGAGGTAGCAGCCCAGCGACGTCATGGGCGAGCCCACCATGTCGGTGGCCATGAACAAGGCACCGAGCATCAATCCTCCCGAGAAGAGCATGAAGACCGGTGAGGCGTAGCGCGCCGGGTCCACGAGATGGAGGGCCCCGCTGAACACGATGACCGTACCGAAGATCGACGCCGGTATGCGCCAGTTCATCATGTTCCGCGCGATGAGATAGATGCCGCCCAGGAGGATCAGCACACTCGAGGTCTCACCCGCCGAGCCACTGATGAAGCCCATGGCCAGATCACTGGTCGCAGTGGCCTCCTGGCTGAACTTCCACAGCGCCAGCGGGGTGGCGCTGGTGAGTGCGTCGTACTCCGGCGCGGTGAAAGGCAGGGTCAGGGTGGACAACGGCAACGAAGAGAAACGCCCCGCCCCGAAGCCCGGGATCCAGCTAGTCATGGCTACTGGAAAGGCGGCCTGGAGAACGGCCCGGCCGACCAGAGCCGGATTGAAAGTATTGTAACCGAGACCGCCGAACAGTGCCTTGCCCATGGCCACGCAGATCACGCCTCCGACCGCCACCATCCAGAGCGGCAGGCTCGGGGGGAGGGTGAGGCCATAGAGAAGGCCGGTGATGGTCACCGACCAATCTCCTACGGTGCTGGACTTGCCCGTAGCGCGGCAGAGGATGTGCTCGGTGAGCACGCAGGATGCCAGGGCCATGGAGAGGGTCAGCAAACCGGCGAGACCGAAAGCAAACACGGCGAACGCCGTGATCGGCAGCAACGCCAGCACGACGTTGAACATGATGGTGTCGACGCTGTAGCCGCTGAGAATATGCGGCGACGTGCGGATCTCCAGGGTCTTGCCCTGTTTCGCCATCAGGCCGCCCCCGCTTTCGCTTTGCGCACCGCGGCCTTCGCGGCGCGGAACTGCTGCACCAGTGGGATGTGCGATGGACAAACAAACGAGCAGGAGCCGCACTCGAAGCAGTCCATGAGGTTGTGTTCCTCCGCCATGGCCGAGAACTCCTCATTGGCTGCCAGCATCCCCAGAAGAGACGGATTGAGGAAGATGGGGCAAGCATCGACGCAGTAGCTGCATCGGATACAGGGGTAGACCTGACTGTGGGTCCTCTCCGCCGCCGAATCGGTAAAGGCGGTGACCCCCGATGTGCCCTTGGTGATCGAGATGTCCAGGCTGGAGGCTGCCGCGCCCATCATCGGACCACCCAGGAACACGCGGTTGACGTCCTCTTCGACGCCTACGTGCTCGAGCAGGAAGCGCAGGGGGGTGCCGATGGGAATGCGGTAGTTGCCCTTACGCTTCACTGCAGGCCCGGTCACCGTGATGACCCGTTCGTGAATCCCCTGTCCCAGAGGCAGCAGGTGACCGATCTGCGCGGCGGTGGCCACGTTGCAGCACAGGGCGTGAATATCCAAGGGCAGTCCCCCGGAGGGCACCTCCCGGCCGAGAAGCGCAGAGAACAACATCTTCTCGGCCCCCTGTGGGTACTTTACCTCGAGCACCTCCACCGATCCGTCCAAGTCGCTCGGGAAATTCTCCCGCAGCTGATCCGCCGCATCGGTTTTGTTGGCCTCGACGGCGATGATGACCTCGTTCGCCCCTGTGACTTTGAGGAGATAGCGGATCCCCATGAAGATGTCGTCGCTCTGCTCCAGCATCACCCGATGATCGGTGGTGAGGAACGGCTCGCACTCCACCCCGTTGATGATCAGCGTGTCGACAAACTTGCCCTCGGGAATCTTGAGCTTGACGTGGGTTGGAAATGCCGCGCCCCCGAGACCCACCACGCCAGCATCCTGAATGGCGTCGATGATCTCGCCGGGGGTTGCCGCGTCGAGCGGGCAGGGCGCGCCGTCTTCGACCTCCTGGGTGGAGCCGGGAAACGGCTCCAGATACACCGCCGGCACCATGCGGCCACTGATGCTGGGCGCCAGGGCGATCCTGCGCACCACACCGGAAGCCGGCGCGTGCATGGAGACCGACATGAAGCCGTCGGCGCGAGCGATTCGCTGCCCTCTCTGAACTTCCTGTCCCTCCTCCACCACAGGCAGCGATGGAGCCCCCATGTGCTGCACCAGCGGAACGATGAGGAGCGGCGCGAAGGGAAACTGACGAATGGCTAGCCCACTCGTCTCGTCCTTCGACTCCGGCGGGTGCACCCCGTGCCGGAACGTCTTGAGCCCTAGAAGTCTCATCGGTCTCATGCCAGCAACGTTCCTCAGTTGTACTTCTCGCCGCGTTTGATCCACTTCTCGATGCCCTTTTCGCTTCGGTTTCTGGGCAGCCCTGGGTGGATTACCCGGGCGGTGCATCGCTCTGCGGACTTCACCAGATCCTTGTAGGGCCCTGCCTCGGCGTTCTTGATGACGGCTTTCTTGTCCGCGTTATACTCGAAGATCTTGGAGTTGAGTTGGGTGCACTCGTCGCAGGCGGTGCAGTTGACGGTATCGATCCACGGCGCCAGGTAGCCGCCCTCGGCAGCCACTGCCGGTGCTGCTGTTGGAGCGGTGTCGCCCGCTGTCGGCGCTCGCGCCGGAGCGGTATCGCTAGCTACCAGTGCGGCCAGCCCTTCACCGGATCCACTAACCACCTGCATCAGCTGAGACATCATCTTGCTCGCCAAGTCCTGACGCGCCTGTTCGACGAGAGACTCGGTAGAGGGCTGATCCTCGCCGGCCAGCGCCCGAAGCATGGTCCAGAAGTCACGCCGGTCCTCACACGACTCCACGATGGGCTGGGCCACCAACAGCCGGGTGAGCTGTTCTTCCTTGTCCACCATCCACACGTACGGGAAAGCGTCCTCGCGGTCGTCCTCGTCCAGATCCAGAAACTCCGCCAAGGGCACCATGTTCTCGTTCCAGGTGTCCCGCGGCGCGACCCGGAACTGCTTCCGGAATCTCGTCTCGGTGATGGCAAAGTCCGCAAAGGTCAGCGGCAGCTCCATCTCCTTTTCGACACCCTCTTCCTGGTACTTGATGGTGTAGCTTGGCCAGTCCTGATCCATCTGCGGGTTGCCCTCTAGATCAAAACACTCCTGGGGCGTCTTGCCCGCGTCGGGGTCGTACCGGAAGAGGGGATACGCCCTGGACTCTACCGCCAGCTTCGACTGGGCCGCGCTCATGTCGTCACCGATGCCGTGCTCCGGCTGGCAGCTGCTGTAGAGGTTGAAGAGCGCCGGTCGACGGGTCTTGAGACCCTGGATGAAGCCTTCGATCATGTGATTCGGGTGGGAAATCGTGCTCTGCAGCACGTACGTGGTGCGGTGCGCCATGCCGATGAGGCCGATCTCCTTCCGAGGCTCCTGCTTGCCCTGGATGACCTTTCCGTACTGCGCCATGTCCGAAATCTGGCCGATGAAACCAGAGGTACACGCCTGGCCACCGGTGTTGGAGTACACCTGGGTGTCCACCACCAGGACCTTGATGGGCGTGCCCGACGCCATGACCCGGGAGAGGTTCTGCAAGCCGATGTCGTACATCGCTCCGTCGCCACCGACCGCAACCACTGGCGGGCAGAGCTCCCACTCCTCGTCGGTGAACTGGCGCCAGTTGAAGTACGTGAGGAACTCGTCGTGCTCGGCGGGCTTGTACTTGTCCTCCAGCTCGAGCTCGACGGTACGGATGGCCTTGAAGCCTTCCGCCATCTTGGCCATGTGCCCTTCGAAGATGCCCATCGCCATGGACGGGGAGTCCTGGAAGAGGTGGTTGGCCCAGGGGAACGGGTAGGGGTTGAACGGGTAGGTGCTGCCCCAAACCGAGGTGCAACCGGTGCTGTTGATCATACCCATGCTGGTCCGGCCCCGGCCCGTCGTGCCCTCGACGTACTTCCACTTGAGGTCTTCCAGCTTGGCCAGCAGCTCGGTCATCCGCCGGAGCCAGTCCTGGTCGATGGGCTGACTGCCTTCGATGTTCTCCATGCGCGCGGCGATGGCGGCCAGCGTCACGTCCTGATCGCCGATGTCGTCAACGACCTTGGCCATGATTTTCGGGTCACTCACGTTGATCTCTCCGGCCAGCCGGAGCTGGATGTGCTTTCTCAACCGGTCGATGAGATCGGTGACGTGGCTGAGGTGCTTGGCGATCCGCGGCCGCATCAATGCTTCTACGGTGGCGATGAAGAGGTGAAGCGAGGTCTTCTCGGAGCAACCCAGGCTGCACCGTCACCGCTGGTGAACGGCAAGTAGTTGGCCTTGTCGAGGAGGATCGTCTCCAGGGCGCCGATGCCCTCTTCGATGTCATCCACCCGGATGTACTTCGCCGGGGTGGTCGGCAGGTCGCTCCAGAGGTCCCAGTGGTCACGGAGTAGCTCGACCGATTCGGCTGTCTGCTTCATGGGGCGCAGCGCGTCGTCGTTGCAGACCTCCACACACTCCATGCAGCCCTTGCAAGTGTAGGGGTTGACGGTGATGGAAAGAAGGCCTCCACTGCCGGGCTGATCCTGCTCCGGCAGGGTGTAGTGGGGCCGGGTCAGCGCAAACTGGAATCCGTTTAGCTCTTCCCTGAAGACATCCAGCTCCTTCTGGAGCTTTTTCTTCTCGCTGCTCTGGAGCTCGCTCTGCTTCACGGTCTGCGCCATGGCCTCGTCCATGAGTGCTGCCACCGAGTCGGTTTCCTGCGCCTCCTTGAACAAGCTGTGCAAGTTGCGCTCCATGATTTTGGCCGCCTTGGGAAGATGTTCGATCTGCGCTCCGTGGCCGTTCTTGCGCACCCGGTTCACGACGGTGTCAAAAATCTGTCCCACCTCGTTCACCAGCCCCGGGATTGCCGTGTCGGGGCAGATGGTGTAGCAGTTGCCGCAGGCGGTGCAGTTCTCGGGCACCCATTCGGGGTGATCGAAACGGATTCCGGTCATGTCCCGGAACAGCGCCGTGGAGGGCGGCATGACGCCCAGTCCAATGAACGGACCGGTGAGGTTGTCGTTGCCCATGCCTCGGGCATAGAAGTTGCCCGTCTGCTCCCAGAAGCGGTGGATGTCGCTCATGGGCGCTTTGCTCTGAGGCAGAGCTTTCACCATCATCGGGAGCTTCCGTTTGGCGCTTGCGGTCTTGCTGTCGGCTTCGGTGATGGGGCCGGGGACCAGCTCGTGGATCTCGTCGAAACCGCGCTTCACCACCCGCACGTTGTCTTCCACGACTCTGCGTCCCTTGGAGCCGAACTTCTCCTGGAGCTGGTCGTGAATGGCGTCGAGGAGCTGCTCCTCGCTGAGTCCCGCTTGCTTCATCACCGGCGAGGCAGCGAAGAACGCACCCTGGAATGCGATGCCCTGCATTCGGAGCTGGAGGTCGGGGTCCGTGGCCTCGTCCCGGGCGATCTGGAAAGCGTCCAGGTAGTAGACCTTGATCTTCTTGCCGATGATGATCTTCTGGTACGCAGGCGGGATGCTCTCCCACATCTCTTCCGGCGATGCCTTGTCGCTCTGGATGATGAAGACGCCGCCCTCCTTCAGGCCGGCCAACGCATTGGTGTGACCGAAGACGTTCGGGTCCGGCGACAACACCACGTCCACGTAGAAGTACTCGCAGTTGATCTTGATCGGCTCCGGCGCCGCCGACAGGTAATACGTCGTGGGCTGGCCCTTCTTCTCGGAGCCGTATTTGGGGTTGGCCTTCATGTGGTAGCCCAAGAGATCGAAAAGCGTCATGGCGAGGTTCTTGCCCGTCGTGATCGCGCCCCAGCCACCAATGGAGTGAAACCGAACCGTGATGCTGTCCTTGGGCATCAGGTTGGGATTCTCCGAACCCCGAATCGCCAGCTCCTTGATGTTCGGATACGACTCTTGGATCGTCTGCTGATACATCTCCTGCTTCGGCGTGATCGCCTCGTCCCGCAGGAAGTCGATCGAGAGGTAGAACAGCTTTTTCCGGGGCCCCTTTTCGAGCATGTTCTCCACGGTGCCTACGAGGCCCTCGGGCTGGAGGTCGCGGCTGCCCATGCCGAAGGAGCCGGAGTAGAGGGCCGGCGCGTCGTTCAGCGACTTGTACGCGGCCAGCTCGGGATACACCGGGTTCTTGAGGTCCTTGCCGTTCTCTAGGCACTTGCTCACCGTGGCGCGGATCTCGCGCATGAGAGGCAGGTCCACCGCCAACGGCTGGTCGAGCCGCTCCAGAACGGTGACTCCCTTCTTGCCCTGGACGATGCGCCCGATGAGATCACCGGGGAACGGGCGGAACATGAGCATGTCGACCACACCCACCTTGAGACCCCGGGTCTCGCGGAGGTAGTCCACCACCGCTTCGGCCGAGGGGATCATGCTGCCCTGACCCACGATGAGGTAGTCCGCGTCGTCGGTCCGGTACGTCATCACCCGGGCGTAGTGACGACCGGTGAGAGCGTAGTATTCCTCGAACGCCTGTTCGGTCAGAGCCTGGATGTGATCGAAGAAGAACGGCCGCTGGGCCGCCACGCTCTGCATGTACGAATCCTGGTTCTCGACCAGACCGGCCATCACCGGGTTGTCCACGTCCCAGAGCAGCGGGATGCGCCGACGCGTTTCGCCGTAGATGATCTTCTGCGCCGGGGTCGGCGTGTCGATGATGTCCTCGGGTTGCCCCAGGTACTCGGCGATGAGCTCCCGCTCCGGCACCAGCATCGACTCGATGAGATGGGTGGTGAGGAAACCGTCCTGGGCAATGATCCCGGGGGTGAGGGCCAGCTCGGCGACCCTGTGGCTGATGATGTTCAGATCTGCCGCACCCTGAGCGTCCTTGGCGAACATCTGGAAGAAGCCCACATCGTCGACGCAGTGGTAGTCGTCGTGCCCGGCGTGCACGTTGAGGGTGGACTTGGTCATGGCCCGTGCCCCGACATTGAGGACGTAGGTCAGCCTCTTGCCCACCGCCGCATAGAGCGACTCGTGCATGTAGGCGATACCCTGGCCAGACGAGAAGTTCGCCGCACGCATGCCCGTCATGGACATGCCTGCGGTGACCGCGGCGGCGGCGTGCTCACCCTCGGGCTCGATGAAGATCAGAGGACGTCCGGAGACGTTGATGTGTCCAGCCGCAGCAGCCTCGGCCCAGTACTCGCCCATCTGAGTCGACGGCGTGATCGGGTAGGCGCCCGCGGCATCGGTCGATTCACGCTCACACATGATGACGGCGGTGTTGCCGTCCAATGCGGCACGGGAACCGGGGTACTTGAAGTTCCCGTCCCCCTTTTTCCCATGGTCCTTGTTCTTTTTACGGAAGCTTAGCGCGGACATCGAGACCACCTATCGGGCTTTAGCCCTGGTATCTAGGTCGGGGCGTCGCGGAGCGTGCCCTTACGAATGATCTTCTTGGCTGCCGGGCCCTTCACCGGGCCGGCCTTGGGATCGATCCAGACGATAGCTCCTGTGGGGCACCGTTCAATCGGAGTTTGCGTCTGGTGGGGCCTGCTGTAGTCCACCACCGGAAGGTTCCTCTTCATGGCAATTAGACCGCTGGGAGCGTCCATCTCGCAGCGACCGCAGGCGGTGCAGGCCACTTCACAGTCCTCCAGGATCTCGTCGCCGGCCTCCTGGGAGTTACAGACGACCCACAGGCGATGGCTCTCCTTGTGAAGGGAGAACAGGTCCTTGGGGCAGACCTCGACGCAGTCACCGCAGGCGGTGCACTTCGCCTCGTCCACCACCGGCAGCTTGTGCGCGTTCATGTGTATCGCGTCGAAATCGCAGACCTCGTCGCAGTCGCCGAGACCAAGGCAGCCCCAGAAGCAGCCTTTGCCGCCGCCGGCTACCCGAGCAGCGGAGCGACAGGTCTGGTGGCCGTGGTACCTGGCGTGGTTGCGGGCTACGTTGGTGCCGCCGGCGCACGCCAGTCGCGCCACCACTTTCTCTTCGGCCCCGACGTCGACACCCAGGAAGCTTGCGATCTCCGCTCTCTCCTCGCCGGAGCTCACCGTGCATTTGCCCGGCAGAGCCTCTCCCGTGGTCAAGGCTTCCGCGAACGGGCGACACCCGGGGAACCCACAGGCACCGCAGTTGGTGTGAGGAAGCATCTCCTCCACCACGTCGATGCGTGGATCCTCGTAGACGTAGAGCTTCCGATTGGCCAGGACCAACGCTGTGGCAAGGATGAATGTGAGGCCGCTGATGGCCCCGACAGCCGTGAGAAACAGCATGGGTAGAAGGCTCTAGCGCACTCGGCCTAGTCGTCGACCCGCTCGGTGCCTGGTAGCTCTAGGATCAGGTCCTTGCCGTACGCCGTGGATGGGGTCTGGAAGCCCGGAGTGTGGCGGCCGTCGCAAATCTTTCTGGCGATGTCCAAGGCCATTCGCGCCGTCAAGGTATAGCCCTCGGGTGTGCGCAAACGAGACACCGCGGTTCGGCCGTCTGCTGCTCTCGCCTCACCCCAAAGCTCATTATGGGCTGTCCCGCGCGCTTCGTCGTCCGGCCCTGCAGGGGCGGCTTCGATGCGCTTTTTCATCATGTTCTGCACGGGGCGTGTGCCGAGAAGCGGTAACACAGGCCGTGCGAGCCGTAGCATTCGCGCGGCTCCTTTGGGGAAGCCCATGTAGACCATGATATTGGGGATGCCCGTGCTCTTGTAGGCCGTTACGACGTCGCCCCAGGGGATCGACATGCAGTGCGCCGGCCGGCCGTCGCCGAAGTCGATCATGCGCGTCTTCCATGCTGCAGGGACTTGCTCCAACTTGCCATCTCGCCGAACGACGCCGCCGCGGTGCACGTTCTCAGCCATCGTCTTTGCGGTGCCGTGCGAGACTCCGCCGCCACGGCCACGAAAGGCAAGCTCGAGGTGCGTGGCCTCGGGGCAGCGCGACTTCAGATGCGCGGCGAGACAATCCGAAGGGACGACATCGAATCCCGTTCCCGGGAGCAACATGATGCCTTTGCGCTTGGCCTCGTCGTCCATCGCCCAAAGGCCTTCATAGACCTCGGCCTCCCCGGTGATGTCGGTGTAGTGCGTTCCCGTATCGAGACATGCGCGCACCATGGCTTCGTAGGTATGCGAGAACGGACCCGCGCAGTGGATCACCACGTCCACGTCCCGAAGGGCGCTTCGCATCGATTCCGGATCCGAAAGGTTGGCAGGCACGGAGTCCAAGCCGTAGCGCTCCGCTTGCTCACGAAGCCGGTCGGGATTGCGGCCGGACAGAACGACGTCGACGCCCTCTTCCTTCGCGAATCGCGCGATCAGGTCGCCGGTATAACCATAGGAACCGTAAACGAGAATCTTGCCCGGCATCGTGTCAGTGCCGGTTCTAACACCGACATCTAAATCGTGTATATCAGGGCTTGCTCTTTTCAGCGGTTGAGCGGGGTTTCATGCCAGATCGGGGACGTCCAGGCGCGCTCGCGAATGACGTCGAAGCGATTCGTCCCGGTGAAGCTGCCCGGTGAGCCCGTGATGTCACAACATCCTTCGTAACCGGCGTTGCCGGATTCCGCAGAGAAGGTCCCGTCTGCCACCGCGAGGGCGCTACAATCGACGCCCTGGCTCAAGCACTTGATCGTGCTCCATCGGCAGGTTGGCTGTTCCAACACGCGCGCGTAGTAGTACGCGTCCTCCGAGGGATTGAACTCGGGGTCGGTCCACACGGCGCACAGCGTTTCGGGGCGCGCGACCGTGTTGATCGTACAGTCGCCGTTTGGCGCTGGACCGTCGGCCGTTCCGGCAACCGTGACCACCGACGTTTCCACGTCGCCCGACGCCGTGAGCTTGCCTTTGATGATCTGAATGCGCTCGAGCGGAGCACCTCCGTTCGTCCCGCCCGCGTCCTGCGCAGCCCATACGGCGAAGTGCGGCGCGCCCGTTCCACCTGTCGGCAAGACAGACCCCATCATCACGGCGTCAACCGTACCGTCCTCCACAGGCGTCGCACCCGCCGAGAGCTGCTCGCAGAAATCTGCCGGGAACGGATCGAAGCTTCCATAGCTGCGCACCTCGAGGCGCGGTCCGCTCGTCGAGTACGTACGCCTCGCCCGGAGCGCCTCGAAGATCGCCTCGCGCGTGTTTTGCGTAGCCCAGACCGCGGCCATTCCGCCAGGATTGTTGTCGAACGCGACGGTGCGCACGAACTCGCGATCCGTACATTCGGGGTCGTCCAGCTCGCAGGACCATTCACCGAGCTGTGTCTCGGGATTGTTGTCGAGCACGCCGGCGACACCCCTGTAGCTCGCTTCATCGACGTCACTGGGGTTTGCGTTGTGGGTGTCGGTCGATCCGACGAACCCGATCTGGTACGGATTCACGCCGACGATCGCGCGCGCTTTCAGCCCCTCGGCGAGGGCTCCGCGCATGAAGTCGTTGGGAGACGAACAGTTGAACGGAACCGCTTCGCCCATCAAATCGCCGGTGATGCTCGTGCACACGGTTTCGGCGGCCGGCAAACAAGTAGGGCCGTCTTGCGGCATGCCGGTGCAAAGCGGTTTGTTCTGCTCGAAGAAGCAGTCCATGTCCATCTCGTCGTTGCCAAGACCGTCAAAACCGAGGCCGGCCATGCACTCCGACTGCCCTTTGGTTTGGTGCATCTCGACGACCACATCGGCCCTCGCGCGGAGCTCAGCGTCCTCGGGTGTAAGCGGCTGATTGTTGCGGCCAGCAAATAGGTCTGGCGTTCCTACGGGCAGAAACATGCGGCCGGCGGATTGATTCGGGTTGTGGGGAATCGTGAGGTACTCGCAATCCTCGGAGCGGCCGCACTCTTGCTCGAGGTGATCGAGGAGATCCCATTCACTGTCAGACTCTTGGAGCGAGAACACGTCGTCCGGGAGATCATTGCCGAGGAAGATCACGTTCCGGTGCATCATCGAGCCGTTGATCAGCGGGCTGTATTCGTAGGCGGCGAAGGTCGTGAAACTGCAGGGGTCGTTCTCGGCATCAGCGTCCGCAATGACCTTTTTCCAGATATCGCTTCGCGGAGCGCGATCGGGGAAGAGCGCCAGAACCGTTGATGGGTCGATGTCGTTCGTCCCCATGAGGAACTGCGGAATGTTCGCGAAGACGGTCTGTTCGGCAAAGCCACAGTTCTCAGCGGGTTCGTTGCGACGACACTGCTCGTCGAATAGTCCCAAGAACTCTGCATGCTCGGTCACTGCGGTGAAATCGAGAGGACGGTCGAGCTGCCGTGTCTCACACGGGACGGCTCGGTCGTCGCAGGCGATGTCTACCGTGCCACCTTTCGCGAACTGGTAAGCCTCGCGCGGACCTGCAAGCGAGTTGAACCAGAAGCCGTCTAGCGATAACCGCGTGTGCACGTGGGTGTCTCCCCACAGCACGCGCAAACCTGAGTTGAAGTCGTCGCAGATGATCGACGTTCCACCGGTTCCACCCGTGCCGCTCTTGCTCGAACCGTTACTGCACCCGAGCGACAGCACGCTGAGCGCGCATAGGATAGTCCATCGTGTTTTCATTAGAGTAACCATCCGAGGCTTCGTTCGAAGCACCAATACGCGGTGATAGTGCCAATACCATAGATCAGAATCCGATCGAAGAAGGGGCTGCGACCGGTAGCCGCGTGCGGCCTTCCTGCGATTGAATGAGCCACCATCATGACTGACACCGCGACCAGGACGACGAGCAACTGTCCCAGCTCGACACCGAGGTTGAACAGCAAGAGCGGGATGGCGACTCCCTCTGGCGGAAGTCCAATTTCGGCTAGCGCGCTAGCAAAGCCAAAGCCGTGCAAGAGGCCGAACGAGAACGCGACGATCCACGGAAAGCGCATCGTTAGCGTGGAACGGTCGTCACGTGCGAGCTCGACCGCCAACAACAGAACGCTCAGGGCAATGACGAGCTCCGTGGGTGCCTGCGGGAGTCTCGCGAGGTCGAGGGTCGCGGCGGCTAGCGTGACGCTGTGCCCGATCGTGAACGCCGTAATCGTCGCTAACGTCGTTTTGGCGACCGCACGCCGGCCGTACGGTGAGCGAATGCGCCACACGATCAGCAGTAGGGCGAGCACGAAAAAGATGTGATCGAAACCAGAAAGAATGTGCTCGATGCCAAGCGGAAAGTAGCCAGCGTTGCTTTCGAGGGCTTGCGTGTCTCCGGCGCCGAGCCGTGCAGTCGACATTCCGCGACGCACGATCGTGTTCCA
>PVMK01144281.1_pt1 | contig 31409 bp, 28 predicted proteins | sample 1853481 | NCBI WGS metagenome assembly PVMK01 (sample SAMN08533507, study PRJNA380276) | Marine sediment metagenome, whole genome shotgun sequencing project.
ATCACTGCCTGCAATCAGCCCTTGCGGCAGTTTCCGGATGTGTCCGTCGGCCTCGTTTTTTACCTGCTTCCAGACAGCGCCGTCAAAGTCGGGCAGAAATTCAAAACCGAATCGATTCCTGAAAACACCCGCCGGAATATTGCTATACTGCATGAGCGCCTCACACAAAAGGGTTCCCGAACCGCACAAAGGATCATATAAAGGAACAGAACCGTCCCATTGGCTGAATCCGATAATCGCGGCGGCGACGGTTTCCTGCATCGGCGCCGAAACGGTCTCCTCTCTGTATCCTCTGCGGTGAAGCGCGCCGCCTGAAGTGTCGAGGCTTATTACGGCCTTGTCGTTCCTGATATGAAGGTTCAGCAGGATATCCGGATTTCTTACCGACACATCCGGACGCTGACCGGTTTTTTCTTTGAAATAGTCGGCAACCGCATCTTTAAGGCGGAGGGCAGCGTACTTTGAATGCGAAATCGCGCTGTCGGAAACATTCCCCGATACGGCAAAGGTATTGCCTTGTGCAAAAAAATCTTGCCACTCGATCTGTTTGGCCTTCTGATACAGCGTATCGGTATCAGGACAAGCGTATGATATTAGCGGCGCAAGGCACCGTGAAAGAAGCCGGGTCAGATAATTAATTCGATACAGGGTTGATCTGTCCGCCCTGAAATGAATTCCGCTGAATTCCGGTCTGACATCTTCGGCGCCGAGTTCAGCCAACTCCCTGGCGCCGGCTTCTTTTAAGCTGTCGGCGATCTGGGCAAAATAACGGCCATTCTTCTGATACTGATATACCGTCGCTTGCCGCTTTTCTCTTCTAAGGCGTTTGACCCAATCGGCTGATACCATTTTTTACCGCTTTCGTTTCAATCGGAGCCGCAAAGAACGGTCGAGATATTGCGTATCATTTTAAACCTTTTGCAGTATTAGCTATTCTTTGCCATATTGTTTATGCAACATTAGGGTGAATCCTGATGCTGCCGCACCCGGGTAAATAATGCAGGAGTTTGGGTGTAAAATCAACTGAATTGTGGGGAAGTCCGTTCAGCGGTGGGAAGAACACGAGCGCGCCCCCGGAGAAAAATTTTAACGGGTATTGATATGGATACGGATTATAAAAGCAGAACCCAAAAAAAAATGAAGACCGGGCTCTGCAGCGCCTGGGCCAACAGTTGGTGGCCCTGCCGTTCGGCCAGCTTGAGGCCATGGAACTGCCGGATGAGCTTCTGGCGGCCATCGAATTGGCACGTAAAATAAGGAGCCATGGCGCCCGGCGCAGGCAGATTCAGTACATCAGAGCCCTCATGCGGCATATCGACCTGCAACCCATCGAAACCGCACTCGAACGCATCCGGTCGGGAAACTTACGGAAATAACCCGGCGCCCGCCGGAACCGCGAAATTTCAACCCCATAAATTCCCCGAGTTTTACCTGGCATGGTCCGACGCCAGTTCCAATGACATGGCATCGTTTCATACGAGCGCCGCCTGGCCTGAAAAGTTTACCCGCCTCAGGAGGGCGGCCAGCCTAATCAAATAGAAAACTTAACGGCATGAATTTCCATTTTCTGACAGGATCAACAGGATGGACAGGATAAAGCAATATTAAATCTAAAAGATCCTGATGATCCTGTAAATCCTGTCTAAATGAATGTAGTTTCATACGACCGTTACGCGGCAGGTCCGAAGGATCGTTCGAAAAGGTCATGGATCGCCCGGGTGCCGTCGGCATCGAGATTGCGTGTGCCGGTGCAGGCGAAGGTATTGTCGGTAATGACCGGCATATCTGCCACCCAGCGATTGTCCTTCCAGGCAAACCACTCTTTTTTGTCCTGATCATACACGTGGACGGGGCGATTGAAAAGCTTGGCAAGTTCCACGCCCCAACCGGTGCCACCCTTGACCGTATCATCCGGCTGAATCCAGCCGATGGTAATCACATGATAGCCCTTGTTGACCATGTGGAAAATGGATTGGATCACCTTGCGAATCTTGTCTGTCCTGGCATAGGTCCGTCCCATGCGAAGTGAGACGATCTCCATGCTGACGTCACCTTTGCCGAGTTCATCAGGACCCAGGATGCGGACGCCTCTGTCCCTTTCAACAGCGTGGCCCTCGAACGAAAAATTCACTTCCTGAATGCCCCATCGTTCGGCCGTTTTTCCGAATTCCGCCTCGGCCCCCCGGTGCCCGCCGCTGTACATGGTAATCTGAGAACAATCGATCATTTTTTTCTCCTCCATTTTATTAAAAAAGTCCCGAATTCAGGATACCTCAAAGCTAATTTAGCAGGTTTCAGTATTTAGCATCTCCTTTTCCTGACACCTTCAGTTGCTGACAACATGTTGTCAGATAAAGGCCACTAAGGTCCTAATAAGCCACACCCCGCCGCTGATCGGCAGGGTGAGAAGAACAAAATAAGCGGAAATCTCAAAAAGGCAAGGGGTGGTTAAGCCGTTTTTGCTGCCGGTCATGATTTCTTATTTCGGCGGTATGTATGTCATCCTGTTGACCTTGTTTACCATCGCGGGTTCCCTGGCAGTTGGATACCTGGTAAACATCCTGGTAAAAGACTGAACCAGTAGTCGGCGAGAGAGCCCGAGTAATAGCGCATTCCACCTGATTTTATTACCTTTTTTGACCATTAAAATCCGTTTAAGGGAATTAAAAGCCGTCTAAAAAGCCGTCAGTCCTACTTTTTTGATCGTTCGTTAAAAAGACTGAAGACACAACATGTAGTGTGTTTTATATATAAATAACACAAATTCTTGACAATTATACAAGATTGATATAGGTTTATTTACCTAACATATGAATGTCTGATATGAAATTAAAATCTAACCCTTGAATTTATCCCCAAGCTAAAACCTTTTAAGCTATATACAGCATACCAATGCAAATACCAAAAAAAATAACACCATGCCCTATTTTAGAGGCAATCCTTGAAATCAGATTTGAGCCGAATGCGCCGGATGATGCTATATTTGGAATAATTTATGATCAGTTTAAAGAAAGCTTTCCGAAAATAGAAAAATTACCAATTTTACAAATACCCGATCAATTCAGATCAAAAGATCCTAATCTAATTTATAAACCTCACTATAAACTGATTAAAGAAAAATTTTTAGTGCAAGTTGGGCCAAGAATATTTTCACTTGTAAATGTAAAAGATTATTCTGGTTGGGATAAATTTTCGCAGGAAATTAGAAAAGTTTTTGAATTATTATCAAAATTACAAGTGATAAAAGAGATAAAAAGGTTAGGCCTCAGGTACGTAAATTTTTTTGAGAACTTTAATATCTACGAAAAATCTAATTTAAAACTGGTGTTAAACGATGACGCGTTGATTGAAAATCCAATAAACTTGACAACCAGGATAGCATCAAATGAATTTGTAAACCAACTGGTAATAGTTAACCATGCCAATGTAGCTGTGGACAAAGTATCATATGCGGGATCACTAATTGACATAGACACAAATTTAGAACCTTTTCCAGAGTCAGCAAAAACAAATTTCGATGAATTTATTGATATAGTTGAAAGGGCACATGAAGAGGAAAAGAAGCTGTTTTTTAGCTTGTTGGAGGATGACTACCTTAAAACTTTGAATCCAGAGTATTAGAGGGGGTTCGCCATGGCAAATATACAGATAAAGAAGTTAATTGGAGGGGTCACAACAGCTGCGGTCCTCAGTTATGCATATCTCGGTTTCTGTGATATTGTAGTGCCAGAAGAAAATCACAAAGTTATAGAAGAATGTAACCTATTACCAGAGGGATACAGTAACAACCCATATTATACTTTAATTGAAGGCGAGAATAGATTAAAAGATCAAGTAGAAATAATACATAAATTTGTTTCAACCTTAGTTGAAAACACACAAAATTTAAATCCCGACTTTTCAAAAACGGTTGATAGTCATTTTTGGGATTTAATATGATACCATTTGAAGAGATAAAAAAATACCTGCCTCAATATTTATCTGTTTCATCACAAGAAAACCTCTTTGAAGAATTAAAAAATTTCCCTGATAATATCGATCAACGATTTTACTCTGACTTATTAACAAGAGATAAAATGGTTTATCAAGGGGATGGTTTAGTTGGAATGCTTATAGTAAACTTACCTGATAATAAAATAGAAACAGTTCCAGTAATGGTGCTCTCAAATACCTGTGATATCGACCCAGCAAATAAAAGAATCTTTCCTACAAGAATGGTATATACTCCAATTTTCGATATCGAGAAGTATAAACAAGCACTAATAGGGGATCATGTAGATACAGGTCCATATCCACTTGATTCTATTGAAGCTCACATTGACTCTGTAAAAAAACAGTTTATTAGTCACATTTTCTATTTGCCAAAAGGGTGTGGACTTGAAAAAGAATCAATTGTTTTTTTAGATAGACTTAACAATGGCCCTTTGAAAAGTATTGGTGAAGAAGATGTTGCAGATATTAAATTGTTTACCTTAAGTGATTATGGGTTCTATTTTTTTCTAATAAAATTATCTATACACTTCACAAGAATTCGAGAAGGAATCGAGAGACCGTTTAGTGTTAATTAGATGCTAAAGAGTGAAACCAAATAACTATTTTGGTTCAGATAAAATTCTTTTGTTACATAGATCGGTGGAGGCGGCGTTCATGTGACTCTCAGCCTTCTTTATTCAATTTAACATCACCGTAGCATCCCTCAGGTTTCCTGAATATCTAAAAGTCACAACCCTCCTTGGCGCCAGAATCATATCCTTTCCGGTTGCTGGCTCCCGACCTTTCCGCTCCCGTTTTTCCTTGACACAGAACTTGCCGAATCCGCTGCTGAACCGTAGGAAACGATTTACAATTAAAATTTCCAAAATCGCCAGCCATTAACCGATTGTTTTGTAATTGCCTTTGCCGCAGCAGTCATACTTGGATAAAGCTTACCGGCATAATTAATTAACCTGCCGTTTGTCTGGGATTTATCTTTGACTATTTTTGCTTTGTACGTGGTCCTTTTATACTTACCATTAAGAAGCGTTCCGATAGGAGGTAGCTCTCTTTTTATCCTTGTTTTTTTTCTGTGCTGTCATGCTATTGACCTCCTTTTGGTAATGATATTTTTAATTATTCTACTCCAAGTGCTTTAAAAGCCGCATCAACGGGGTCAGAATAGAAACTGGTCTGGAATTTTGCAAACAACTCCCCAGGGATCGTCTGAATATCACCAACATTGCTCATGGGTATCAGGATTCGTTTTGACCCTGAATCGAAGGCGACTTGCAGTGTCTCAGCCAAATTGGGCGTTTGAACAATGGTTCCCCCGAGGCTCATATCACCAAGTACAACCATTTGGCTTTGAACTGGTTTTCCCATTAGCCCCGAACATAATGCAATAAAGCTACAGAGGGTCAACGCGGCTGCCGGACCAGTATTATGCATTTCCACGATATGAAGGTGATAGTCGTGATCTCCGACTTTACTCATTGAGCTTACTCTCGAAATATTTGCTTTGAAATAATCATATGCAATCTTAATGGCTTCTTTGGTTTTAGTATTTGCGCCAGAACCTGAAATAGAAAGTTTGCCGTTACCGCCGGTAATCTGAAGTTCGAGTCTGTACAGCCCTAAATGATCTTCGAAGCTCGAACAGCTGAATTGCCGCTTCCATAGCTTTATATACAGTCTGATACAGGTTGACCTGCGAATCTTCCCCTAAAATCGTTGTGGCCCAGTATCCGTCCAGCCTGCGTTTTATGGTTTCATTAATAGCCTGATAATCTTTTTCAGGATCTTTTCCGATCCGGTCTCTAATCGCACTGCTAATCCTGCGCTCTGCTGCTTCGAAGGTCATCACTTCAAGCAACGATTCAAAATCAAGTGTCATCAGCACTTCATCAATTTTAAGCTTTTTACCAATGGCTTTTGAAATCAGGTTGTAATACTTGAAGTATCCGGTATTGGTGCGCCACTGGGATAAAAATACGGTGCAATTGATGGATTGGGAGAAATCCTGGATGGCAAAGTGGGACAATGACGGGGGCAGATCAGCCTTTAGGCTGATGGATAGGTCGGTGACAAAGACCCGCAACAGGAAATCGGTTAAGTTGGTGGAATCTTCGTTTACGTACCCGAAGGTTCCAGCCAGAATTTTCCAGAATGCGGGCTTTAGTCCGAACTTTTCAATCTCACGCCAGGGTTTGCCCGGTTCATCTTCACTGTACTTCCCATGCCGGCAAAAGGTAACGAATAGACTCATCAATACAGAAAACGGTTTGGGTTGATCAGATCTGGTGATCACGGCAAGCATTTTAAGGTCGATATCATCTTCGCGGTCGTCAGCGGCAATCCACTTTTTCAGTCGGTTTAACCGGTCCTGGCTTCTAAAAAACGCTTTTCGATCTTTCAGGTGCGGACGCAAACTGTGGTGTTCGAGGTTCAGCTCTTTTAACAGGATCGAGGCCGGGTCTGCATGGAAGGTGTAACTATACAGCCGCATATCAAACAACCAGTCCGCTTCAGGAGCGGGTTCGGCATAAGGTGCGTACAGGATGTATTTTCCCCTGGGTGTCTTCTGTTTCCAGTTTGATCTTCAGTTCAAGGGCACCGTGTTCATCCAATCGCAGAATAGTCACATCGTCGAGCTGGATTGAAGACAGCATGTCCTCAAATTCTTTTTCAGCATCGTGCCAGAAGACTATCCGCTTCTTTTTTTCTTGAAAGATCTTAATCAGGGTGTCGCTGATTTGATTGGTGTCCATAAGGTTATTCCACCCAAAAGAAGCAAGGGCACAAAGAATTATTTATTTTTTATCTTTATCAATTTATATTTCTGCAGACGGCTTGACGGTTTTTCAGGGATGGAATAGGCCACAATTCCCTCTGCAAGCAGCTCTTTCATTACTTTATTAAGCTGGCCGGAAGTTCGCTTCTGGCCCAAACGTTTTGAAATTTCCGATTTTGAAAGTGGCCCCTTTTGCAGCAACTTGGTTGCCCTGTCACGCAACGACCCTAGCTGTGACTCTAGCTGCGACTCTAGCTGTGACTCGGGCTGTTGAATTATTTTTTCCGGTGATGGTTTGAAAATCAAAATAACAGATCCGGATCGAATGATCCATTCCGGCGGGGGATTCCTGTTTTCTTTACACCATTCGATAATATTTATTGTCCCGGTCCCCCATTTTTCAATAATACCTGCCCGGTAAAAAACATTTGCGATTATTGGATTCCAAGGTCTGGATTCATGGGGCTTAAATAATGTTTTCGGAGTAATGCCAAAGTGAAGGACGCCGGGATTGATAATTTCCATTCGGTCATCATAAACGGCAACAGATAGGGGCGCCAGGTACGGCATAATCACGATGGCAAAAGGCATTTGCCAGTGCTTCCCGAATGGCGCGGGGGTGATACAGCGGCCAATCCACGCGTTTCATCCGGCCGGGAAGGACTTTTCCGGAAACAGGCATATGGTCCCTTACAAAGAATTCGGCCCTTTGAAGAAGGCTGAAGGCATGGCCCCAATATTGACGATTATCGTCAAATTCCGCAAGTCGATCTATTCCACGAAATCGGGCCATTTGGATTGAACACTGAGGATAGAGAGATTCAAGCCGGGCTTTTGTACCATAGAGAACAACCGCTGCATTCGTAAGCAAACCATCCACGACAAGCCCGAGGCCGGTCAGAATAGACTTTGTGTCTGTTTTTCGCGGCCGATGCATTCGGCCGGCGTCGATGGCATTACTCAATGTGAGCTGGATTTCATCTTCATCAAGATCTTTAATGGAAATCCCCTTTGCCGCAGGCTCGTTTTCCCAGCGTCTGGTTGAATGCAGCCGCTCAACCAATCGTCGGTCGTATTCTGCTTTTGGCATCAGGCTTGTACTGGGGCCTCTACGAACATATGGCCGGCCATCATAGGTATAAAGCCCTCCGCCGGGGATCCTTAATGCGATGACACTTCTGCCATTTCCCAGTGTAACCGTTTCGATATCAGGAAAAACCGGTGGATCAATCCGGTTTAATTCTGCGGCAAGGCTTTCCATCGTTTTTGCGGTGACTGCCTGCCCTTTTAATTCACGTTTATCCGACACGCCAAAGAGGACAAATCCGCCGAGATTATTCAGCATACCGCAAACCGTTTTCATGGCCCTGGTACGCTGACCGGTGGAATTTTTGAATTCAAGCCGGTCGGATTCGCCGGAAGCAACTATTTTTTTTAATTCTCGTAGATTCATAATTCGTTTTGAATCGTAAATTCGCAAGAGACGCAATGGTTTTTTTTCTTAGCGGCCTTTGCGATGGTCGCATCATTTCTTCCCCGTAACCGCTTTTTCCTTGTCATCCGAGCGTTGTGCCTTAATGACGGCTGTGCCCTTCGGGGTCAGGCGGTATTTCTGCAAACGGCTGCTGGGTTTATCGGGAATGGTATATTCAATAAGGTGATGCGACAAAAGCGCCTTTACCGTTCGTTTGAACGCCCCGGTTTTGCTCTTTAGGCCCAACACCTCGGTAAGTTCATTGGCTGAAAGCCGCGCATCTCTCAATGCGTTAAGAATGGCTTTTGACTGGGCCTCCGACTGGGCCTCCGACTGGGCCCCCGACTGGGCCCTCGACTCTACCCCTGACTCTCGTGTTGCTGGAATCTTCAGGCGCTTGGCCAATGGCACAATAAAACGCAGCCGCATGCCGGGATACTCGACACCAATAACCTGCCGGTCATCATCCACCCCAACAATCAAGCGCCCCCCTGCCGTATTCGCAAAAGCCAGCAATGTTTTAAGCATCGGCCGGGGAGATGACAGGTCCCGCTTGAACTCCAGTGTTTTGCCTTCCGGGCTGGTGATAAGTTGGTCAATACTCATACGTGGCAAAGCGCCTCCTTATTTCTTTCCCGTGATCGCTTTTTCCTCCACCAAAAGGTCGCCGAATTTGCCGTAGTTGACCTTCACGCCGTCATCGAGATCCAGCGATATTTTCATGTCGGCATGGTGCCGCAGGCCATCGTCAAATTTGGACAGCTCGGCCTGTTTCTTTTTCAGGGTATCCATCTCTTTTTGAAATTTCTTTTGCGCAGAGGCGGTTGGAGCAGCCTCTTTTTCATTTTGCAAAAGCTCCAGGCGGGCACTGAAATTTCCCTGCAGCGGGGTGACATAGGTGCTGCGCATCCTGGACAGCGTGGATTCGTTGTAGCGGTGCAGGTAGACCAGGCATTCAAAGGCCTTTTGTCGGCCGCTGGAAAACAGCCAGTAGATGGGGCCTTTATCGACAATTTCCCATAATTCAGGGTTCATAAGAGATAAACGATTTTTTATTAGTCTTGCTTGCCGCTTTGCTGCTACCGGACTGCGCTTCTGTAAAATGTTTTCAACAACAATAGCTTGATGCCATGCCTCAGAATCAGCATTTTTAAGGAGCAAACGGGCAATTTTTCGACTTTCTCTGATTAGAAGGGAACCTGCGACAATTTCACCGTTATACGTAATTATAATCTTATGTTTGCTTTTTGAACACATATTGGTTGATTATATTGGGTTTTATTTTTTATACAACATCTCACAAAAATTCATCCTATGCGATCAGATCAAATAAATCTTAAAATGACAATTTTGTCAAATTAATTCAATAACTTTAAAATAAGTAAGCGGTTACATGGTATTTTATTCTTCACATGGTTTAGCCTGCTCAAATAAGAAATGACCCTGATCATCCGGATGCCAAAGAGCTATTGCGCAATGCGTGTTACGCCGATAATGCTGATGTACTGAAAATTTTACTGGATAAGGAATTTGACCCGAATGATCGAGAAAATGGAGGATCAACATTAATAAACATCTTAATGAATAATATGGCCTGGTCCTTTGGAAAGCCCAAAGAGAAAACAGGCATGCGATTGAACGAATTAAACCGCTGCAGGCTGCTTGATCAGGACGCTAAAATCCTCTATAATACCAAATTAGATTCATGCATACCGTCGGGGAAGAGACCCCTTGAAACTGGTTTTCAAAAAACAGATCGGAAAAAGAGGATCGGCTCTGAAAATTGAACGGCCGATAAAAAAGAAACAATTGGTTAACACGGCTACCGGCAGGGGAGGAATATATGAGTGGATTCAAAGAATATGATCGGTATGACGGCTTGGGGTTGGCCGAGCTGGTGAAAAAAAAGGAAATATCTTCAGCCGAGCTTTGCGAAGAGGCCATCGCACGGATTGAAAAAATTAATCTGAAATTAAATGCCGTTATTACTCCCATGTTTGATCTGGCCCGCAAGTCGGCCCAGGCGCCCTTGCCCGATGGTCCTTTTACGGGCGTACCGTTTTTGCTAAAGGATTTGCTCGCAGATTTCGCCGGCGTACCGCAGACAAGAGGATCCAGGGCATGCAAAAATTATATACCCGATCATGACAGTGAAATGGTAAAACGATTTAAGAATGCCGGACTCGTTGTTCTGGGAAAAACTAATACGCCGGAATTCGGGCTGTTGGGGTATACGGAACCGGAATTACACGGGCCAACCCGCAATCCCTGGGATACCGACCATACACCCGGTGGATCCAGCGGTGGGTCCGCGGCCGCCGTGGCAAGCGGTATGGTGCCGATAGCCTCGGGCGGTGATGGCGGGGGATCCATTCGCATTCCGGCTTCATGCTGCGGCGTTTTCGGCTTCAAGCAAACCCGGGGACGCACACCCACCGGACCTTCCCGGGGCGCCATCTGGCAGGGCGCTGTTGTCGAACATGTCATCACCCGTACAGTGCGAGACAGCGCGGCCATTTTAGATGCCACCCAGGGAGCCGACATTGGAGCGCCCTATGTTATTTCACCTCCACAACAGCCATACCTGCAGGAATTAGAACAAAGCCCTGGCTGTCTCCGAATCGCTTTTAACACTCAATCGCCTCTTGGCACGGACGTTCACCCGGAGTGTGTGAAGGCTGTGGAACATACAGCGCAAATGCTGGAAAAATTGGGGCACGAGGTCGAAGAGACCCGCCCGGACATCGATGGTCTAACTCTGGCCAAAAGTTTTCTTACCCTGTACTTTGGTGAAACCGCAGCAGACATCGATGAGTTGGAATCGATACTCGGTAGAAAGGCAAAGCCGGCCGATGTGGAACCCATGACCTGGACTCTGGGGTTGCTCGGCCGTACCTATCCGGCCGGATTTTTTGTTAAGGCCATACGCGAATGGGGGATTGCCGCCCGGGCCATGGGTCGGTTTCATGAAAAATACGACATTTACCTGACGCCCACCGTGGCGTATCCGCCTTCAAAAATCGGTGAATTAAAACCCAAACCGGCAGAGATGCTAATGATGAAAATTGTCAATTCGCTGGGGTTGGGCGGATTGCTTAAAGCCGTAGGAATTGCCGACAAGCTTGCAGTGGACGGCCTTTCGAAAACCCCCTTTACCCAATTGGCTAACTTTACCGGGCAGCCGGCAATGACAGTGCCGCTATATTGGACTTCCGGAGGTCTGCCCTGCGGCTCACAATTTATGGGACGGTTTGGAGACGAAGCCACCCTGTACCGGCTTGCGGCGCAGCTTGAAAAAGAACAGCCCTGGTTTGACCGGCGGCCGCCGGTGACAGCCGGTTAAAAAACTGTAAACTGGCACTGTAAACTGGGGTCAGACCAAGGTAGAACACCGGCAATTGAGGCGTGAGCTTAAAAATAAGGCCGCTTCTCGGCCTTAGAATGCCCTTTTTACCGTCGAAAAGATGCATTTAAGAAAAATGAAATGAAACGAGAGGTTCCTGCTATGCTCGTTTTTAGGCAAACAGCTCGTCGATCTCCAGTTCCTGCAAGGTTTGCGGGGTGGGGCCGCCGGTGGCCGTATCAAAGCCCAGGATCCGGTAATATATGGCTTCCAGCGATTCGATATCAACAGATTTGCCTTTCAGCGGCCCTACGGTCTGGGGCGGCTTGCCGAGTCCCCGCTGGTGCAATTTCGTATCCCCGGGCTTAAGGCCTTCCCGGATATTGAAGGCCTTGCGCAGCGCCTGGATTCTTCTGCCGGTTTTGAAGTATTCATCAGCGGAAAGGTCCCATCCGGTGGCAGCGTTGAGGTAATCGACCATGGGGTAATCCAAACTGTCCACGCCCAAAAGGCATAGGCCGGTGCAGTTAATGAGCTGCGCATAAATGCTGGTAGCTGTATGCAACGCGACTTTTTTGCTGTCTTTGTCTCCGGCCTGTTTAGTCATTTGCCGGACTTGCGGGAAAAGTTTTTTGCCGCTCCTGAGGTCTGCATCCTGATAGCTGGCGATGGTATGCCGTCCCGGGGTGGGTTCGCACTGGTAGGCGATGGCGTAGCCGGGGTCGAGCCGGGAATCGTGCATGGACAACTCCTGACCGCCGGCGTGCACGGCAAAAGCATCAGCACCGTTTCCTATTTTTCGGGAAGCTGCTCGAACACCATCGGCTAACACGTCGCCAATGCCTTGGCGGTTGATGATCATTTCGGTTAACTTCACGATTTCATCTGTTTTGCCCCAGCCCAGACTCAGTCCGTTGGTTGCGTTTTGATCAAGGATTCCCTTTTCAAAGCATTCAATGGCAAAAGCAACCGTCCCGCCGGCAGAAATGGTATCCAGGCCGGCCCGGTTGCACATTTCGTTAAGCTCGATCACGGCCTCAAGATTATGGTGCATAATGAGGCCCCCGAAAGCGGCCATGGTTTCATATTCGGGCTTGTGCCCTGTGGTCCCCCGGTAACGACCGGACGTGATATCGATAATGCCTCCGCAACCGAGCGGGCAGCCTTGGCAGGCGTACTTTCTTTTTTGCTGCTTGATCACGTTTTCCCCGGAAACCCGGTCAGCCATCTCATAGGTGTAGTCCACGTATCCAGCCCCGTCCCAGTTACGGATAGGCATATCCCCGATCAAGGCCGAATATACCGTCAAGCCGCAAGTGCCCCAGCGGCGCCAGATTTCCCTGACCGTTCCGGGCTCGGCCGGAAAGCGGATTCCGGTTTTAGAGATCAGTTTGCTGACGGCATCGAGGAACCGGATACTTATTTTGTCCATAAGCCCGGGTTCTTTCTTGAAATCCGACATGTATTTGGCATTCAGATCCTTGACCGCTTTCGACCTGGCCACCGGAATCTCACCACTGCCGCTGAAAGCCACGGCTTTCAGGTTTTTGCTGCCCATCAGGGCCCCGAGGCCAGACCGCGCGGCAATCCTCCCGCCCTCGGTTACCACCCCGGAGATCAAGGAGAGCTTTTCACCGGATACGCCGATGGTGGCCACCCGTACCTTTTTGTTACCAAGTTCGCTTTTAATCCTTTCTTCGGTTTCAACTGTATCACCCCCCCCAGAGGGAGGCGGCATCTTTTATCTCAATACCCTGGTCATTGATATTGACCCAGACCGGCTGATCCGCCCGGCCGGTGAAAAAAACCGCATCAAATCCGGCCCGCTTTATCTCACGGGAGAGGTGTCCCCCGCAGTTGGCATCCCCCCATCCGCGGGTTAGGGGTGATTTGCCCACTACCATAAACCGGCCCGAGAAAGGTGCACCCGTCCCGGTCAAAAGTCCCGCGCAAAAACCAAGATGAGCCTCTGGAGATAGCGGATCAATCCCGGCTTTCTGGCGCTCAGTGATGACCGCAGCCCCTAATCCGTAACCTCCCAGAAATTTTTGATAAAAATCATCAGACAGCTCAACAGTTTCCGTTGAACCGGATGATAAATCCACAATGGCGTACTTCCCGATGTATCCTCCCGACATAATTACCTCCCAAATTATAATTGGTGCTTACCCGGAAAAGGGCCATTTCCGGATGGAAATGAATCAACCGCCGGAAACCGGTTTCATGAAAAATACAACATCCCCGTTCTTGAGCTTTTCGTTGAGACCGACTTTTTTACCGTTGATAAAACAAGCCGCGGATTCGTTTCTGCTCAAACCTATTGTTTTAAAAACTTTTTTAAGCCGGGCACCTTTTATTATTTGCAGATCGATCCCCGAGTCCGGGTCGTAATTATTAATTTTAGCTTGACGATCCAGTCCACTGAATAGTTTTATCTTAACGGTGATGCTTTCTTTGGTTCCGAACATTGTGCCTTACCGCTGGTACAACCATAATCTTTTAATAAACTTAAAGGTCCTATCGCATTGAGACTTTATGCTTATAGCATTAAGAATTGACTTTCAAGACTTCACCTTCCCCCTTGCCGCCGAATATCCTGGGAATCCATAGAGTATATAGCCCCCAACGATTGGCCTCCTTTATGAATTCGCTGTTTAGAGAGAAAATGGGGCTATGGCTCGATATGGCTGGCTCAATAACTAACGATATCTTCTTTAATGATCGCGAAATTGATGTCCTCCGGGTGGTTTTTGGAAAGCGTTATGTGTTTTTTGATGACACCCAATTGGTTTTCTAATTTCAATTGGTATTTCTCTGCCAGGTGAGGGCTCTGAAAAATGAGATTAAATTGACGTTCAATGGCAGCTTCAGGAAATTCATGACTTTTCGCTATGCTGTCTAAATAGGAGTGCCCAAAATAATCAACCACCGCCTTGCATGAGCGAATTTGTTCTCTTAAATTGGCTAAATTCGCATCAATCGACTCCATTTCCGACTCAGGTAAAGTCTGGGTTTGCAGTGTCTTGAGTTCATCGAGCTCATTTTTCAGCTGTTTGCATTGCCAGGCAAACTTGTGGATCGATTCGGTAGCGAATAAGGGCTTGCCAGATAACCGCCTCGAACGCCTCCGCTTTCTGTTCGGCAATCTCAGTATCTGATTTTGTGATATACTCTTTGATCAGAAAAAGATTTTTCTGCTCGACATCATCTTTGGTAGTGGCGATAAGGCGTTCGATTTCTGTTACCATGTCACGGCCGGGATCCAATTCGATCGCGGCATCGGGCAGTCGTTCAGGTCTTGAGACATCGAGCCATTGCTGTCGCAGGGTATTGTTCCGGTTATGGGGATTGACGATACCCGACAGCACTGACCCGCAAGCCCAAATCAGTGCTGCGAAAGGCACCGTCTTTGAGAAAATAGGGCATCTCTTCACGCCGCCCCGGCATAATCTCCGATATACGCTTGCGATAGCTGCCCCCTTTAACAAGAAATCCGCCGGCTGCTCCGTGCAAGCGCGAGTCAACCGAAAATCGAAAAGGGTCTAACAACATCTCGGCCGCGTTGCCGGCAGTATCAAACACCCCCAGCGGATTGGCGCACTTTGAACCGATCCAGGCCAGCTTTTCCGTGGGTATGGCTGCATCCGCCCCGGTGTAAACGGCATAGTCGGAATAGGTTCGATTTTTCAAAGGAAAGAAATCTTCCCGATTTAGATCGGATTCGGTTATCAGATGTCCGCCGCGCGCGGCATACTCCCATTCTGCTTCGGTCGGCAGACGAATATAGCCGGTGCGGCCGGCCTCAAATTCAGGCAGCGTATTCGGGCCTGTTTTTGAGCAGCCACTCCGTGTAACGCCGGGTAAACTCAACGGGCTTCAAACCAGGAAATATTCGTTTTCGGTCGGGGGTCGTCGGAGGTGAAGCGCACGTCCCAGCCCGGGCAAACACCATCCATTATGGCCTTCCACTGAAAGGTCGAAATCTCATATTTGCCGATGAAGTAATAAAAGGCTTTTGACTTTTTATCATCCGGTCGCGGGCAGCGGCCGCTTCCCCTACGAGCAAGGTCGCGCAACTTAAGGCGCCAGGATTCGGGCAAATCATCAAGAGTGAACGCTCCGGCTAATGCCGCTATGTGTTTGCCGTCCATAAATCCCTGGTCCGGCCGGCCGCAATTTTCACAACCGAGATTAAGTTGCTGATCTGCCAGATAGTATTTGGGCGGAAACACATACAGGCCGCAGGATCATTTTGCCGCCGCATGGCATCGGCAGCTCAAAGTCTCCTTCTATTGGAGTGGGGTTGACCATGTCTCTGATAATGGGGGTTTGAGAAAGTCGCTTGGTGTGTGGTGAAGGACAGTCCTGGGCCGGCGCTGTCCGGACTGACAATGCCAGGGTCAACCCGATTATCAGAGCCACCATCGAAAAGCGCAAATACCTGATCGCAAATACGCCAAATAAGCGGGGTGTCGGGGTCGCTGTAGAGCCATCGGGGAAATTATCAGCAAAAAAGATAAACTGGACGGTATTAGACATCACGAATGACCTTTGAGGGTTCAATTTTTGCCACCCGAAACGCAGCATAGCCCGAGGCCAGAATCGATAGGAAAATCGTCATTATCAGCGCAATCATCAAGTGGGCCAGCGACAACCGGCAGACGTATTCACCCTCCGCCAGATATTGGGCAAACAGGCTGTTGATGGTTATCTGGGAAACAAAATACAGGCTGGCCGCCAGTCCGGCGCCCAGAACAGCCGTGGTAATGGACTGCACAACCGGATACCACATAATGCTGCCTGTCGAAAAACCGATCAGGCGCATAATCCCCAGGTGGCGGCTCTTGCGATTGACATTGGCCAGAATGTTGCTTGCCATAGAGGCAAAATAGCCGCAGATTGCAACAAAGGAGATCAACCGGAAGATAACACTGAAGGAGCGATCCAGGCTTTGGATGACTTCGATCTCCTCGACGCGGGTGTATATCTCCAGTTCCTGAGCGGTCAACCAGTCACGCAATGCTGCAACATGATAGATCGATTGGGCGTAAAGTCGAAAGCTCGGATATTCTTTGGGCCGGGATGGGCGTGATTTTCCCGGCCAGTCGAAAATTTTGGAGCTGAAGCCGTCTCGATAGTCTTCGGTGGCCTCCAACAAGGTCAGTCGCACAAAAGCGGCGTCCCTGGGATAAGCCTCAAGGGGTAAAATGGATATAACCTTTAAATCAATCGTAACCTGTTCTTTGCGACCCTGCACGGATCGGCCGACCCGTCCCACGATTTGCTGCCCGGTGGAGACCTTCAACTTGCGGGCCACCGAGGCTGAGAGCACAATGGCATTATTTTCCGCCGGTACCTCGCCCCATTTTTCAATTAACGGGTCACCCGTGCCCGTGGGGATGAGATCGACCGCCAGCGTTCGCGCCTTGCCCTCAATTTTATGATAGAGAATCATGTTGGCTGCAATCGAGCGCGTCTGGGGGATAATAAAAGCAACTCCCGGACGTTTGGCCGCCGCTGCAAACCAATCATGACCATAGCGGCCGCTCCCTACCGGTGAGATCTCAAGGTTTCGTGGATCCTGAACCAGGCGATCCACCATGGTATTGATAATCCCGCTCTTGACGCCGAACAATACCAGCAGCGGCGCCAGGATCGCAGCCAATCCTAAAATCGTACAGGCCGAAAGCAGCCGCTCATAGGAGTAGTCACGCAGTGATAGTCGAACGATGGTTTTCAGTTCATGCATCGTGATTTAATACCTAAACCCGGATAAACCGGAAAATGCCTAAAGTGAGCTAAAGTGCCTAAAATGCCTAAAATTGTGGTGTCGCTTCGCTCCGTCAATTATGTATAATTCTGAATAATCCATTAAATAGACAGTATTCCCTAATTCTTCATTCGACATTCGACATTCATCATTCCTTTCACCCCGACACCCTGGCCCTCACCGATCCTTTGGTCTGGTCCTTTTTCAAGTTGAATTTGATGCGCCTGAATCCAAGTTCTTCCACGCGATCCCACTCGTGGGTTGCCACCACGAGGGTTACGCCTTTTTCCTCGGTCAGGCGAGTAAAAAGCCCCATGATTTCCTCGGCGTTGATGGGATCGAGCGAGGCGGTGGGTTCATCGGCAATGACAACGGACGGCTCGTGGGCCATCGCCCGGGCGATTGAAACTCTCTGCCGTTCTCCGACCGAGAGTTGGGCGGGAAATTTATCCAGGTGGCGGTCGATACCCAGCTTTTCGGCAACCGTTTTAACTGCGTCTTGCTCCGCGAGACCAAGTCCATAGCAGGTTAATGCAATGTTGTCATAAACGGAAAGGAAAGGCAGCAAGCCACCGGTCTGAAGGACATAACCGATATAGCGCATGCGCGCGCGGGCCAGCCGGTCTAAGTTTTTGCGTTTCCAGGCATGGGCCACATCCAAACGTTTATCCTGGGCGGTGAAAAATGCAAATTCACCGGCGCTGTCCGGCTGCAAAATCATGGCCAGCAAGTCCAGCAGGGTACTCTTGCCGCAACCGCTGGATCCCACCAGAGCCACCTTTTCGCCCTGGCGAATAATCAATTCCGGCACGGTTAATTCAAAACCGTGTTCTCCGGACCAGTTTTTGGTAACCCTGCTAAGTTGGAACACGACCCGCGCTATTTTGCCATCCCCGCCATTACCGGTTGAGGATTTCTTATTTGCGGTTTTATCAGTCTGCTTGTTTTTGCGGCCTGGCAACTACGCCCCCCATAGAATTAGATTTATGATTTTACCAATAAAAAATTCGAAATCCGAAGCTCGAAATCCGAAACAAATTCCAATATCGAATGACAAAAATTCAAAACAACGACTTCTTAACCCTGCTAATTACTAAAAACCCATTTCGAGAGTGTAAGGTATTTAAGTCTTTCTAAACGGATAGACTTTAATTGCGATTTCGGATTTAGAATTTCGTGCTTCGAATTTCCGGTTTATCCGGCCTAGGGCATCATGCTCAACGGCACCCGATAGACGCTGTCGCCGGGATCCGTTGATCCGAAACTGATCCAACTTGAAACATCGTTATTGTACTGCTGATATCGCCTGATCTTGGATTTTATATCGTCTACCAGAGCCTGCTGCTCCCCCACACTCATGCGATACCAGTCTTCTTCCGTCAAACGCATAATGCTGCTGCGATAGGGAAGATCATCAAGGAATTCGCCGAGCAAACCCAGCTGTCCCAAATTCTGGTTGGGCTTCAGGCTGAACTGGGTGGGGTCCCGCGAGATTTGAGCAGCCGCCGACAGGATACCCTGGAAGAAATCCCGGGCTCCGGTACGTTTGGTCCGCTGGGCCTGGTCTAATATCACCCTTAAGCGTTGATACAGATCGCTGAGTTGGTTTTTGCTGAGCAGGACGGTTACTTTAAAAGAAGGCGTGTCCGGTCGCACCAGATCCATATCGGAAACCCAGGAAGTCACCACCTGGGGCGCCTGACTTTTCCGCGCCGTCCCAGAAACTCGAGCTGCATGGCATAGCCCAGAATGGCGGCCTTACGCTCGGCCTCCGCAACGACGCCACCGGTCCCGGATGAAGGCTGGTCCGGCAGCTGCAAACGTTCACCGGTACCGGCAGCCTTTACGAGCCGCACCATTTGAGCCGCGACGCCCTCAACCACCCGCCCGAAAGTTTGCACGCCGGTCCGCGTATCACTGGCATCAATGGGCAGATAGAGGTCACCGATAGCTGAATCGGATTGTCCGGTCAGCGCCCGGTACCGGGCCTCAGCGTAATTAATGTTGTTGCGTTTTTCTGCCAGGGGCGTCCTGAGATGGAGCACAAAAGTTCTGACGCCCCTTGGCGGCTGCCATATCGGCAATTTCAGCCTCATTCATACCGGTCGTGGAATAAGGGTCATCATTACGTATGGGGCCGGCGTCTGTAATAAGGAGCATAATTCGCGACTGATAAGCTGCCCAGTTCAATTTTTCGAGAGCCGTTTTAAGGCCGGCAAAGGCGTCTTCGTTAAACGAATGCGACGAAACCTTGGCTTCTTCAGCAGCTGCCAGGGCGCTCTCGAACTCGGTGCGCTGCCGCCCGTCCCTCAGATCTGACAGGACTTTGCTGACATATTCGAGGTCCGGGCGTTTTTTCCGTACTGCTGCGAAAAGCAACTAATCCAAAGGCCACTTTGTCGGCCAGTCCGGCCGCTTGTATGGCATCGTATATTTTGCGCACGGCCTGCCGGGTGCGATCGATATAAGGTTTCATCGAAATGGTCGTATCGAGAACAAATACGATGCTGGTCCGTAACTCCGATTCTTCCGGCAGCTGCCAGTTCCCCGGATCAATAGATGCAAGCTCAAGAAATTTGACTCCCTCAAAGAGTTCCACGGTCTGAAAAATCGGCATGAGATAAAAGCGCTTTCTGGAAACCGCTTCCTCGGAGGGCTCCATCGCCAGAACCGGAAAATCCTCCGGCGAAGGAGAGTTGCCTGCCTGGATAGACTCGAATTGAGAGGCAAACTGAATGGCTTCCTCGCTGGGCGATGCCGAGCCGGCCACCCGATCAAGGGCCTCCAGACTCTTGAAGAACAGAACGGGCTGGCGGCCCTGTCGCTCGGTGAAAATCAGGGTTAAGGCTTGGCGCCACTCGGAAATTTTGTCTTCCTTTACCCAGCCACTAATCTCACAACTGCTTGACAGTCCGACCTTTAACCAATCGGTATCATCGGCTGAAGTTCGTTCATATACATAAAAAACGGTGAAGGGTGTAATTCTTGCCTCCAATATCTGCGCCGACCGGCTGGCGGATGCATATAGATTCGCTCCGGGGTGGGTAATCACCTGTTGAAATAAGGAGCGCTTGCCGGGAACGAGCAAGGGTTTACACTGCTGCGCCGGGGCATCCTTACCCCAGACCAGCATCAGGCAAGTCAAAGCAATCATTGCCGCAAAAAATGCTTTCATTCGGAAAAGTTTTCCAATCAGCATTGTCCATCCTTTCAGCTTTAGTAATTCAACGCCAGGTCATTTAATAATTCACGCGCTTCGTAAGAGCCCTGGTTCGCTTGCTCCTCAACCCAGCTGCGAAGCTGAGCAGCCGGTTCTTGGCGGTTTCCTGCCCCCCTGCCAGGGCCTCCGTATACCAACCATAGGCGGTTTCCGGATTCTTACGAATGGTGCCGCTGGGCGCTTTATCGGTCGGGTCATAATAGCGGGCGACCGCCAGCGCAGCTTCTGCATTCCCGCTATCAGCTGCAAACTCCAGCAAAAGAAACGCCGCATCCCTCCGTTCAGGGCTTTCAGGTAATGCCTTGGCCAGGGCCAGGGCCGCTTCGGGTGTTATACCCTCGCGCAGGGCCTTGCGTGCCTTTTCCAGCACCGGTGCATCAGGAGTGTAAGACGGTGGCGGGGGTGGCGGAATCGCTTCTTTTTTGGGAGGCAGGTTGGCCATCCGCGGCAACTCGGGTTTTTGGGCCTCCTTCGGCTTCACCTCATCCACCTGGAATGATTGCCAGACTAAATAGCCGGCGACAACGAGGACGACCAATCCAACGATACCTGAAATTACGACAATCCACAAACGTTCCGGGGATTTTTCATTGAATGCCACATTTTTTCCTTTTAGATTATCGTTACAGGAGTAGAGTTAATTTGCGAGTAGATCTGTGGAACTTTCAAACATTAACCATCTAAGTACCCGGTTAATAATTTCCTCCAGTATTGAACGCAATGGGGCTGAACCTTAAGCATTTTTGTTACAGTATAGAAAAATAAAGTATGTGTCAAATAAAATTGGCTCTTTAGGTTCTACCCAACCGCCGGCCGCCGATGCGGGCAACAAATTAATAATAAGAGACGGAAGTTATAAAGCGATTAACGAATGATAAATGTCGAATGTCGAATGAATGTATTCTGTCTATTATAAAAAAGACAGAGCGCAGCGATTCCACCCTTCGACATTCGATATTCGAAATTCGATATTCTGCGGTTCGTTTTTCCCTGGTTCTGTGGTCAGTAGATCACGTCCACAGCCTAATTCGCTCTTTATTGACTCACCTCTGGAAAAATTTCAATCCGATCCACCTTGCGAAAGCCCCTGGGCAGTTTTTTTCCGCGGCGTCCGCGCTCGCCGACAAACGCCGCAATATTTCCCGGCGTGAAACGTACGGATTGTTTACCGGCATAGATTTTAATTGCTGCACCGTCAGGTATAATCTCTATCAATTTGACATATTCTTCACGTGTTCTAAGCCTGGCAGGCGGGATTTGAATAATTTTGTTGCCCTTGCCCCTGGCAAGCTCCGGCAAAATCTTGAGCGGAATAACCAGCATATGACCTTCCGTGGTAATCGCAGCTAAATAGTCTGTCTCATAGTCATTAACATATATAGGCGGCAGCGGCTCAGAATCCCCGCCGACTGAAAGCATGGCCTTACCCTTGGTGTTTTTTGTCACCAGATTGGAAATTTCGGTAACAAAGCCATATCCCGCATCACTGGCAAGCAGCACCCGGCGGTCCGGCGGGCCCATTAAAACCGCCAGGAATCTGGCCCCGTTCGAAGGTGTCAGCTTTCCGGTCAGCGGTTCTCCCTGCCCCCTGGCCGACGGCAGGTTGTGCGACGGCAAAGCATACGACCTTCCTCTTGTATCAATAAAGATTGCCGGATGAATGGTTTTACCGCGCGCGGCGCTTAAAAATTCATCTCCCGCTTTATAATTTAGCTGGGTGGGATCTATATCGTGTCCCTTGGCCGCACGCACCCAGCCGCCGGAGGACAGCACGACGGTCACGGGCTCGACCGGCGTGAGCTCGACTTCCCGGATTGCCTGGGCCTCCTTACGTTCGACAATCAGGGTTTTACGGTCATCGCCATATTTCTGGGCGTCCTCGCTGAGCTCTTTTTTCATCAGCGTTTTCAGGCGCTGATCGGATGCCAGCGTTTTCTCGATCCATGCTCCTTCTTTTTCAAGTTCACGCTTTTCATCCTTGATTCGGATCTCTTCAAGTCTGGCCAACTGGCGCAGCCGAATCTGCAAAATAGCCTCAGCCTGGGTATCGGTCAGGATAAATTTTTTCATCAGGACCGGTTTGGGCTCGTCGCTTTCTCGGATAATCCGTATCACTTCATCCAGGTTCAGATAGGCCACCAGCAGTCCGGCGAGAATGTGCAGCCGCTCATTAATTTTATTTAAGCGATTTTCCAGCCGGCGCACGATCGTTTGCCTGCGATATTTAAGCCATTGCTTGAGTATCTCCAAAAGTCCCAGCGTTTGCGGCTTGCGGTTTAGCCCGATAACGGTCATGTTTATTTTGTGACTTTTCTCAAGATCGGTCGTTGCAAAAAGATGACTGATCAAGGCGTCTTTGTCCACCCGATTGGAGCGCGGCATGATCATCAGGCGGGTCGGCTCGTCCTGGTCTGACAGGTCGCGTATGTCCGAAACCATGGAAAGTTTTTTTTCTCTCATTTGGGACGCCACCTGCTCGATCACCCGCGCCGATGAAACCTGATAGGGAAGCGAAGTAATGATAATATCCCCATTTTCGTATTCATAGGTCGCCCGCATTCGAACCATGCCCCGGCCGGTTCGATAGATGTTTATAATTTCTTCTCGGGGGGTAATAATCTCCGCTCCCGTCGGGAAATCGGGCCCCTGTATGATTCGACAAATATCCTCTAACGAGGATTTGGGCGCATCGATCAGGGATATACAGGCATCGACGATTTCATTGAGATTGTGGGGCGGGATGTCGGTTGCCATACCGACGGCAATGCCGGTTGCGCCATTTAAAATGACATTGGGCAGCCTGGCGGGAAGCATGCGCGGCTCGTTAAGTGTGCCATCGAAATTGGGCGCCCAGTCAACGGTTCCCATCGAAAGCTCGGTCAGAAAAACGTCGGCATAGGCTGAAAGACGTGCCTCGGTGTATCGCATGGCCGCAAATTCTTTCGGTGACGCATTTGATCCCCAATTGCCCTGCCCGTCGACGAGCGGATAGCGATATGAAAAGTCCTGTGCCATTAGCACCATGGCCTCGTAACAGGCACTGTCGCCATGGGGGTGGAATTTGCCCAGGACATCACCGACGGTGCGCGCCGACTTTTTGTGTTTGGCGGTTGCGCGCAGCCCCAGTTCACTCATGGCATACACAATCCGTCGTTGAACCGGTTTGAGGCCATCACCGATAAACGGCAGGGCCCGGTCCATGATAACGTACATGGCATAGTTCAGATAAGACGGTTTTACAAAGGCATCCAGCGAAAGCTGCTCGATACCTTCATAGGAAATTATGTCGTCTACGGACATGTTGTTTGACTCCGGTATTAGGTTCAGGGTTCAAGGTTCAGGGTTCAAGGTCAGAGGTTCAGGGTTCAGGGTTCAGGGTTCAGAGGTTCAGGGTTCAGGGCTGAACAGCGAACCGCAGAATATCGAATATCGAACAGCAGAATTTCGAAGGATGGAATCGCTACGCTCAGTCTCTTTTTAAAATAGACAGAATACATTCCTTCGACCTTCGACATTCATTATTCGACATTCGATATTCGCTTTTCCCTGGTTCAGAACCTTTGAACCCTGAACGGCTAATGCTAAACCACTTCCTGATCAGCCAGATCGCCTTCTTTTTCAAGCCATTGCTTGCGGTCATTTGATCTTTTTTTGGCCAGCAGCATATCCATGGTTTGGAATATCTTCTTCTCATCATCGAGGGTAAGCTGGATCAATCGCCGCGAATCGGGGAGCATGGTCGTCTCACGCAACTGGCTCGGATTCATTTCTCCAAGCCCCTTAAATCGCTGAACATTGGGCTTGGCCCTTTTTGATGAGTCGTTCAGTCGTTTTAAAATCGCATCCTTTTCATATTCGTCGAGGGCATAATGAACCTTTTTGCCGTGATCGATTCGATACAGAGGCGGCATGGCAACGAAAAGGTTGCCCGCTTGAACCAGCGGCCTGAAATGTCTCAAAAACAAAGCGCAGAGAAGGGCTGCAATGTGAAGCCCGTCGGAGTCGGCATCGGCTAAAATGATGATCTTGCGATAGCGCAGTCTGGCAAGATCCGCAATACCCGGATCAACGCCGATAGCAATCGCGATATTCTGGATCTCATTTGATTTTAAAATGGCAGCGGTTTCCACTTCCCATGTATTCAGAATTTTACCCCTCAATGGAAGCACGGCCTGGGTTTGTTTGTCGCGTGCCTGTTTAGCAGATCCGCCCGCTGAGTCTCCTTCCACCAGAAAAAGCTCACTTTCAGCGGAATTCTGCGAAATGCAGTCTGCAAGTTTGCCGGGCAGCGTCGGACCACTGCCAATTTTTTTTCGCACGATCTTCTTGGCGGCCTTAAGTCGCTTGCGAGCGTTTTCAATCGCCATTTCCGCCAGTTGTTCGCCCACCTCGGTGTGATGATTGAGCCACAAGGCAAAGGCATCTCTGACCACATTTAAAACAAACGATGCACATTGCCGCGAGCCAAGCCGTTCTTTGACCTGTCCTGAAAACTGCGGATCGTTCATCTTGGCCGATAGAACATAGCTGCATTTATCCCAGATATCGTCCGGCGCCAGTTTAATGCCCCTGGGAATCAGATTGCGGAATTCGCAAAATTCTTTGACAGCCGCCAGCAGGCCGCTGCGGAAGCCATTAACGTGCGTACCGCCTTGCGAGGTCGGAATCAGATTGACATAGCTTTCAGCCACCAGTTGTCCCTGCTCCGGCAGCCAGATAACCGCCCAGCTTACAGCTTCCTCTTTGCTTTCATGCTCGCCGACAAATGGCATCTCCGGAATTCGATCGTAGTCCGCAAGGTTTTCAAGCAAATAATCTCTCAGACCATCCTCGAAATACCAGGAATCCGTCTCGCCGGTGTGGCTGTTGGTGAAGGTGACCGTCAGACCCGGGCAAAGCACGGCTTTGGCGCGCAAAACATGCTTTATCCTGGACAAGGAGAATCTAACCGTGTCGAAATACTGTTCATCCGGCCAAAATCGAACCATCGAACCGGCATTGCGTTTTCCGACCGGTCCGATTACTTTCAGCTGGGATGCTTTTTTACCGTTGTTGAAAGAAATGCCGTATTTGTTGCCGCCGCGTTTGATTTCCACCTCGAGCCGCGTTGACAGCGCATTGACGACCGACACGCCGACGCCATGCAGGCCGCCTGAAAACCGATAGTTCTTATAGCCGAATTTGGCCCCGGCATGCAACTTTGTCATAATGACCTCAACGCCCGTCATCTTTTCGTCGGGGTGCTGGTCGATCGGCATGCCACGGCCGTCATCACTGACCTCCAGCGAGCCGTCCTCGTGGTAAATGACGCTGATCTTTTTGGCAAACCCGGCGATGGCTTCATCAACCGAGTTATCGATGACTTCCTGGGCCAGATGATTGGGCCGACTGGTGTCGGTATACATACCGGGTCTGCGGCGCACCGGATCGAGGCCTTTCAATACCTCGAGCGACGACGCGTCGTAATTCGCGAGTGGGATATCTTCAAATAAACTGTTATCTTTAATGGCAAACCTCCGGGTCAGGAATTGAAGATTGTATACTTGGGTCTTTAGAATTTAATTTTGTGCATATTGTGCTAAAATATTTTTTAATTGAAAGAAGTAGCTTCTCAAAGAAATGACTAAAATTGCAAAATGACTAAAATGACTAAAATTGCGGCATTCTGTCGATTTTAATGAATCTGTTCGCAATAAGCCGCGGTGTATCAGGATATGGATTTCCCAAATCTGATCGCAGCCGGTTGTGGGCAATTAAGCTCCAAACGTGATGAAGTTGGAAACGCAAGCTACGTAAAAGTTATGGTTCTAATTTCCGGTTTTTTATACGCCAAGTATCCGTTCAAAATTAGACGGAGCGCAGCGACACCATAATTTTAGGCATTTTAGCGCATTTTAGGCATTTTTCCGGTTTATCCGGGTTAAGCATTCTATCATTATATTTTTCAGTTATCGAAAATAATCTTTTTTTTGAGGTACTCAAAAAAAAGTCGGGCTCAGATTTGATCCGGTCCCGATTTTAGTTTATGGCCTGTAAATGGATCGATCATTTACTAATATATATACACCGAAAATCAAATTATATCAATAGATTTTAGAGATTAAAAGGTTCAAAGGTTCAGGGTTCAAAGGTTCAGGGATCAGAGGCAGGGAAAAGCGAACCGCAGAATATCGAATATCGAATAACGAATGTCGAATGAAAGATACTCATCAGGACTGAGTTAAAGCGAATACTGGTGATGGAAACAGCCCCTTGCTCAGTCCTCAGTCCTCAGCACTCATCACTTTTTCAATTTGAAAGAGCGCAGCGATTCCATGAACCTCTGAACCCAGAACCCTGAACCTTATAACCTCACTTTTATGGACCTGGCATGGGCATGCAGCCCTTCAGTTTCAGCCAGGCGTATGACGTCAGCTGCCTCCCGCTTAAAGGCTGCGCGTGAATAGTGAATGATGCTGCTGGTTTTAACGAAATGATCCACTGAAAGCGCCGAAGCAAATCGAGCCGTTCCGGCGGTGGGCAGCACATGGTTGGGTCCGGCCATGTAATCCCCCACCGGTTCAGGCGTATAATGACCCAGAAAAACTGCGCCGGCATTGCGGATCTGTCCTAGGTATTCAAAGGGATCGTCAATTTGAAGCTCGAGGTGTTCCGGTGCGATCCGGTTGGCCAGCGCAATGGCCGCTGCAAGATCCTTGACCACCAATACGGCACCAAAGCGAACCAGCGACTCCCGCGCAATAGCGCTGCGGGGCAATGTGGTCAGCTGATTGTCGACTGCTGCGGCAACCTGTCGGGCGATTTTGGCCGAATCCGTTACCAGGATGGCTGACGAAAGCACATCATGTTCAGCCTGGGAAAGCAGATCAGCGGCGGCAAACTCAGGGTTGGCGCTGTCATCGGCGATCACCAGGACTTCGCTGGGTCCGGCAATCATATCGATACCGACCATGCCGGCCACGATTTTTTTAGCCAGGGTTACATAAATATTTCCAGGGCCTGCGATGACATCAACTCTCGGAATGGTTTCGGTGCCGTAGGCCAGGGCTGCAATGGCCCAGGCACTGCCGATTTTGTATATATTTTTTATACCCACCTTTTTGGCGGCCACCAGTAGATGAGGGTTTATCCCGCCGGTCCTGGTTGACGGAGTCACCATCACGATATTTGCGACCCCTGCAATTCCAGCCGGAATGGCCGTCATCAATACCGTTGACACCAGGGGCGTCTCTCCACCTCGGGCGCCGGGTACATAAATGCCCGCCGCATCCACAGGATTCACCATCTGCCCCAGCATGGTGCCCGGCCTCTGGGTGTCTATCCAGGATTGGCGTACCTGCTGACGATGAAAGGATTCAATTTGGGAAGCGGCTCGATTCAAAGCCCGCACAAATGATCGGTCTACTTTTTTGGAAGCCGCCTTGAATTCTTCGGCAGAAACCTTTAGTGAATTACGGGTCATTTGGGGAGCATCAAAACGCCTGGCATATTTAATGACAGCCTCATCACCATGGCGCCGGACATCGTCAAGAATCCGGCTAACGGTCTGGTAGTCTTTTTTCCTGAACGAGAGGCCCCGGTTGATAATGGCGGAAACTCTACTCTCGGCAGTTTTTGAAGGGTAGGTGTAGATTCTCATTGTAAATGTTATGTAATATAAGGGTTAGTGGAAAGCAAGTCATCTACGTCTGAAAATTCCAAGCACCAATAACCAAAACTCAAACAAATCCCAATGACCCAAATTCAAAATTCCAAACGACTCAACCAACTGCATGTGTGTCAATTACGTCATCACTGGAAGAATCAGGTTTGCGAATCGATGCGATCCAACTGTGGTGAATGTTTTGGTCATTGAATATTGAGATTTGAGATTTATTTGTAATTTGGTGCTTGAGATTTGGAATTTATTTGTCTCAAATAATTTTCTTGGGCTGATTATCACCCATCCCAGCAATACGGCACCAAAATATAATCATCATTCAAGTTCGTGCCATTCTTAGGTTAAAACGGGTAACTTTGTCAATAATTCTGGCAAAAATATAATGAACAATATCTCCAAATACCGTTTGACATCTGGAATTGGATCTGTACTATTTAAAGTTCCGATCCCCAAGGTCCAGGCTTTCAAGGCAAAGAAATCACAGTTAAAAGTTAATGCCCGACGGAGGTAAAAAATGAAAGCAAACAGAGTCTACAACTTCAACCCGGGACCTGCCGCCCTTCCCCTTGCAGTGCTTGAGGAGATCCAGCAAGATTTTTTAGACTTCAGCGGATCCGGCATGTCCATTGCCGAAATCAGTCACCGATCCAAACCTTTTGACGACGTGATCAACGACGCCGTTGCCCGAACCAAACGGTTGTTGAACCTTGACGACAATTTTCACGTCCTTTTTCTGCAGGGCGGAGCCAGCATGCAGTTTGCCATGATTCCCATGAATTTCCTGGCGGGAAACAGCTCGGCCGACTATGTGGACACCGGTACCTGGTCCTCGAAAGCAGTCAAAGAAGCCGAGATTCAGGGCAAAGCCATAAACGTCGTGGCATCATCGGCGGATAAAAATTATTCGTATATTCCACGGAATATCAAATTCAATGAGGATGCGGTGTTTGTCCATATAACTTCCAATAACACCATCAAGGGCACCGGCTGGGCAGAAATGCCGGATACAAACGGGGTGCCGATTATCTGTGACATGTCATCGGACATCATGAGCAAACCCATAGACGCGCAAAAATTCGGCCTGTTTTATGCGGGCGCCCAGAAAAATGTGGGCCCGGCCGGTGTGTGCCTGGTTGTTATCCGCCAGGATATGCTGGACCGGGTGCCGGATTCCGTGCCGACCATGTTAAAGTATGACACCTATGCCGCTAAGAATTCCCTCTACAATACACCCCCGTGTTTTGCGATCTACACCCTTGACCTGGTTTTAAAATGGCTGGAAGAAACCGTCGGCGGCCTCGACAAGATGGCCGCCTTGAATCAAAAAAAAGCCGCCCGGCTCTATAATTATATGGACGCCGGTGATTTTTACCGTGCCACCGCCGAGCCTGACAGCCGTTCGCTGATGAACATTACCTTTCGTCTGCCGAATGAGGATCTGGAGCAGCAATTTGTCCGGCAGGCACAGCAACAGGGCCTGGCCGGTCTCAAGGGTCACCGTTCGGTAGGCGGATGCCGGGCGTCCCTTTACAATGCCGTTCCGCTTGAGGCCGTTGAGTCCCTGGTCGCTTTCATGAAAGCGTTTGAAACGGAAAATGGGTAATTTATCCGCCCTTGCCAACCTAATTTCAGGGTCGCACATTGTATCATAAAAGCTGAAGTCCGTTGTCAGACCAAAGGAAGGCGGATAAATTGTGGTCATTTTTGGTTTTACTTGACATTACGATGGAATACGAATATTGACAGAGGTTGAAGATTTTTTTGCCGTTGCCTGATTTGAAACCAGTTCAGTGAGTTTAGGCGTTTGTTTTAGAATGCACTTTTAACCCCTATTAGACAAGGAGGTAACTATGGACAAAATTCTGAGAATTAACATGGGAGCAGATGGCGGCCCCGAGATTAAGACTGAGCCCCTGGGTGAGTATGCCGGCCTGGGTGGCCGCGCAATGACCTCGGGAATCGTATCAAAGGAAGTCCCCCCGCTGTGTCATGCGCTGGGCGAAGACAACAAGCTGGTGATCGCTCCCGGCATGTTGAGCGGCTCGGTAGCGGCCATGTCCGGTCGGATCTCCGTCGGCTGCAAAAGCCCGCTGACCGGCGGCATCAAGGAAGCCAATTCAGGCGGGCAGCCATCCCAGATGCTCGGCCGATTGGGCTATGCCGCCATCGTCCTGGAAGGCAAACCCAAAGGAAAGACCCTCTATAAAATTTCATCAACAAAGACGGCGTGGACATTAAGGAAGACAACAGTTTGTGCATGCTCGGCAACTACGACACTGGTTGACAAGATGAAAGCCGAATACGGTGAAAAAGTCCATTGCATCTCCATCGGCCCGGTCGGTGAAATGAAGATGTCCGCCGCAACGATTGCGTTGACCGATATGGAGCAAAGACCCACCCGGCATGCCGGCCGCGGCGGTGTGGGAGCGGTCATGGGCGCCAAAGGCGTGAAGGTCATCGTGATCGACGATGCCGGAACTTCAGCCCGCCCGCCCGCAGATCCGGAAAAATTCAAAGCCGCCAACAAAGAGTGGGTAGCGGGTTTGAGAAGACATCCGGTCACCGGGGAAGGACTGCCGGCTTATGGTACCAACGTGTTGACCAACGTGATTAATGAAGCCGGTGGCTATCCGACCCGAAACTTTTCAACCGGCCAGTTTGAAGGCGCCGGCAAAATCAGCGGCGAAGCCCTGGCCGAACTGGAAAATGCCCGGGCGGCGAAGGCTCCGCGACCCATGGCTGCCATCAGAGGCTGTGTCATTCGCTGCTCCGGAACTTTTTATGATAAAAACGGCAATTTTTTAACCAAGCAGCCCGAATATGAAACGGTGTGGGCGCATGGCGCAAACTGCGGCATTGATGATCTGGATGCGATTGCCCGAATTGACCGCCTTGACGACGATTTCGGGGTGGATACGATTGAATTGGGCGCCGCCATTGCCGTGGCCATGGAAGGCGGTCTGGCAGAATTTGGCGACGCTGAAGCGGCCACCAATCTGGTCAAAGAAGTCGGCAAAGGCACGCCCCTGGGCCGGATTCTCGGCAACGGCGCGGCCGTCACCGGCCAGGTATTCGGCGTCGAAAGAGTGCCGGTGGTCAAGAAGCAGGCCATGCCCGCTTACGACCCCGGGCAGTCCAGGGAATCGGCGTGACCTATGCGACCACCACCATGGGTG
>PVMK01183187.1_pt1 | contig 31403 bp, 32 predicted proteins | sample 1853481 | NCBI WGS metagenome assembly PVMK01 (sample SAMN08533507, study PRJNA380276) | Marine sediment metagenome, whole genome shotgun sequencing project.
GTAGATCGACTATTTGCATCCGTAGGATGTTTATCTGATTTTGCAAGTCTTGAATTTGAAATGGTACTCCTTTTATGGTGGTGGTTGAAATTGCAAGTTCCAAGGAATTCAATGCCATTTGTTGTTGTAAAACTACATTATGGGCGATGGTAATTGAATCATCTAATCCTGAAAGGGATCCAGTAGCTTGGGAAGCCCCACTTGAAATTTGTTTAGATTTAATTTTAGTTTGTTTGATTTGTGAACCTAATGAAATTGCATTATCTCTTAGTTCATTCTGTTCATCTTCTAAATCCTCGAGATCTTTAGCAATATTTGTTTGGTTTTCTAAATCATCAAACATTTTTGAATAATTAGGATCTCCTAAAATTGAATTTGGGGGGGTTGCATTCATCGTATCAACCATGCCACCCTCTGCAAAATCTAGAACTAGCTTCGAATGTTCCTTCATTTCAGTTTTTTTGTTGTTTACCATAGAAACGAAATTGCCTATGTTGCCTGATAGAACAGTTTTATCTTCTTCATCATCATCTGTTTGACCTACCAAAATTACAAGATCACCCATAAGAGAATCAACTTTTCCTTTGTCGATTTTGGTTTGTTTATCAATTTCATCTGCTAGTTCATCGATTTCATTTCCCATTTCTTCAGCTACAGCAATCACATTATCCATAGAGCTGGCAAGTTTCGCTTGTAATTCCTGAACTTTTTTAGAATTTGAGCTAGGATTGTGTGCAAGAACAGCAAGTTCTCCTTTGGATAAATTCATTTCCAATGTTGCACTTGAGAGTTGTCCACTTAGTCCCAATAAACGAAGATTTTTAGCTTTTATTGCATTTTCGTTTGGTGCAGCTTCAGCTTCTTGAAGTGTTGGCATAAATCCTGAAAAAAGTTCAATTATTTTTTTAATTTCGGGGTTTTGTAAATTGTTTTGTTCTGAAGCATCTAAAGTATTATCCTCAGCGTATGAAGGAAAAGTTGCTATAGAGCCTAACAAAACTGTAGCCATAAAAATACTCATAATTTTTTGAGAAATACTAATCGGTGATGTTCCTAATTTCCTAAATTCCCGATCGCCCAAGTGATCAATGGATCGAATTCTATTATTTAAGAGATTAAATTTATTGTAATAATTTTAAGAAAATACTATAATTCATAAAAACTACTTTACCAATTCTGCAAATTTTATTTTTCCAGAAATAATAATTTCACAAGGCTGATTTTGTAATAACTGAAATGTTACAATTCCCATCCTTCCCAAAAATAATTTCAAAATTATAGGGTGATTTTGTAATATTAAAAAACTACAATTTTATTCCCAAAAAATAATTTCAATCATCCAGCATCTCCATAAATAATTGTCAATAATTAGAATTTGTGGATCTAGTATTTTAGTTCGGAATAAGCTAACAGTGCTACAAGGTTGGCTATTATATCAGAATTATTTGGACTACTTTCCAACGCTGTGTCATAACATACTATCGCCTCTTCATATTTATCAAGAAAACCTAGTGCAACACCCTTGTTGGATAACGCATTCATATGTTTTGGATTAATTTTCAACACCATGTCATAACAAGCTATTGCTTCCTCTTGTTTTTCAAGTCTAGCTAGTGCAAAACCCTTGTTGAATATTGCATCCATGTGATTTGGATTAATTTCCAACACCATGTCATAACAAGCTATTGCTTCCTCTTGTTTTCCAAGTCTAGCTAGTGCAAAACCCTTGTTGAATATTGCATCCATGTGTTTTGGATTAATTTCCAACACCATGTCATAACATACTATAGACTCTTCAATTTTTTTTAATTCACCTAGTGCAACACCCTTGTTGAATATTGCAACCATATGATTTGATTTAATTTCTAACACTCCATACCCCCCGATTTGATCAAATTATGATCGGTTAGATATTTAAAATTATCAAGCCCAAATTGGAAATTGAAACTAAAAATTATGGAGTAGAGTCTCAGTATTCATAATTTTTAGATAGTCGTACTGTCATTATGTCCTCTCACAATTCTCATCATTCCCAAAAAATAATTCAAAGATACTAATCCCAAAAACAACCTTTTTCGGGCGATCAGAGCAATTCTGGGATAGTATCTGTATGGGATTAAATTACGTACTAAATAAATTGTAGCTTTTTAATTGTTACAAAAATTAAGAAATTAGATGTGTTGTAAAACGAGAGTCTAGGAAAATTGAATTGACAAAAAAAATCACTCGAAGTTTTTCTTTTTTCAGCTCTCATCCTTCCCAAAAAATAATTTCGATATTATTTGGTGATTATCTCACCCGTCGTATTCATAAATTTTGTAAATTTCCCCAGTTAGTCTAGAACGATATTTCCATTCATTTCTCTCCCAAATTATTTCTTTGAATTTTGTCTGAGTTGTAGGATGTATTCTTTCATACACATCCTGACCAATAAGAATTTGATTTGGTTTTGCTATGGCTTGAATTTTTGAAGCAATATTCATTACAGGTCCCATTAAATCTACGTGTGAAGTTTTTTCATTTGATCCGTATCTTACAATTATGCTCTGCCCATAGTCTACCCCAATTTTTACCATTAAATCAGGATAATCATATTGATTTAAAATTGGATTGATTCCTTTCTCTATTACATTAATCATTGATTTTGCACAGCTAACTGCATCGTCTGACGCTAACAGAGTGTTCTCTGCTGCATGAAAATAACCAATTACAGCATCTCCTACAAATTTTAGTACAAGTCCACTATGCTGACGTATCACTGATGCCATTTCTTGAGAAAAAGAACTGATTATTGTCGCAAATTTTTCTGCTGGTAATTCTAGAGTCATAGTAGTTGAGCCAACTAAATCTACGTACAATACAACGATGTTGATTTTTTTAAACACATGTTCTCTCAGAAATTTTTCTGATTCGTCAGTGATTCCTGTATACTCATATCCTTTTTTTAAAGCACCCCAAACTCGTTTTTGGGTTTCCATAATCATTGTTTCAGAATCCACCACTTTTTCTCCTTTTTCCACAAGGAGCCTATCTATTACATCTGAAGATTTTTTTTTGAGATCAGGATTATCTGAAGACATCTTTGATTCTCAATTAATAGACACTTTTGAACTTATTCTAAGGGAAAATCAATACCACATTTAGGGCATTTCCCACGGTTTCCAGCGTATTTTTCATGAAAATATACTATAATTTTTGTATAACAGATATTACAAGTAAAATCGTCATCACCCATACATAGCACGGTGGATTTTCTAGTTAAAAGGATTTTCAGTGTGTAAGGTTTAAGGAATGCAAAAATTCGATATTTTTGTGCGTCTTGGTATTAGATCACCAAATGATTTCATTCAGAATTTAAACACAAAAAATGAAAAGATCCAAAAATTATTTCTTGAAAAAATACAGAGGATTACAAACCCTGTAACAATACAGGTAATGATGGGAGACGCCACAGTTACTGAACAAAAAACTTTTGATCCTGAATCTGTTCGTAGCTACTATGAGAATTTTAATAAAAATTTAAAGGACTGGACATTTCAAGAAATTTCAACTTCAAACAATGAGGATCTTAGAAGAATTTTTATAAAATTTGAGATACAAGAAGGTAATTACCTTATCTCAGGCCATTTTTCATTACAATATCACGTATTGTTATTTTATAAACCCGACCAAAGGGTTATTGAATCTCAAAAAGAATTGGCTAAAATTATTGATGTAACAAAAAATAAAGAACTGCAAAGGTCAGATGATAGTGATCAGATGGTGCTAGAAAAATTAAAAGAGAGGGGCTACAAGGATTTTGATCACCAAAAATTATTTGAAATATTTTTTGAAAACAATGAATTAAGGGAGCAAATTTTCAAGGAGATAGAACAAAAATCTGATGTAGATTTTCAGGAATTATTTAAAAGAAAAACTCTATTGGTGAAAGAATTAGATAATTTACTGATTGAAACATATCAGACCAGTCATGTTTTAATCGATGATACAAAATTAATTTCGGGAGAAGAAGGTTGTTTGTGCACTTTTGACATAGAATTTATTCGAGGCAGTATTAAGGAAGGATTATTTGATCCGCGAAAAATATCAGAACCGATAAGAGAGAAAATTGAAAATCGAATAGATGAAATTTTAAAATGTGCAGAAATTGAATGAATTATTCTTACAAAGATTTGGTCAATTTGAAGGTGAGCATATCAAAAACACTGTCGGGGTCATTCTGAGCAGATTTTAGGCTCAATATTCCTGATTTCAAAATTCATTTATTAAATTTGATTAATAATGTAGTTTTTCAATGGAAGAAATCAAATATATCGGCAAAATAGGAACATCTCCAATGAATCCAACGTATGATGATATACTAAAAGCAAATTCTATGAAAAGTGAAAAAATTAGGAAAACGCCATTAATTTACTCGAGAACTTTTAGCTTGTTGAGCGGATCTAAAGTCTATCTCAAATCGGAATATCAACAAAAAACTGGGGCCTTCAAAATAAGAGGAGCGTATTACAAAATTCAAACATTAACCACTGATGAAAAACAAAAAGGAGTAATTGCAGCTTCTGCTGGTAATCATGCACAAGGAGTCGCTTATGCTGCAAAGGTTGAAAAAATAAAATGTACAATTGTAATGCCCAAAAATGCATCACCTGCCAAGGTGGCTGCAACTAAGTGGTATGGGGCGAAAGTAATTTTGGCGGGGACTAATTATGAGGATGCATCAACAAAGGCTGAAGAAATAGCAAAAGAAACAGGAGCAATTTTAATTCATGCTTTTGATGATCCTGAAATTATCTCAGGTCAAGGAGTTATAGGGTTGGAAATTTTAGAACAGATGCCAGACGTGGAAGAAGTTTATGTTCCTATTGGTGGTGGAGGATTGGCAGCTGGTATTCTAATTGCCATAAAAACCACACATCCAAATGTAAAAGTAATTGGTATTCAATCAAGATCATTTCCATCGATGTATGAATCTTGGAAAAAAGGATCAATTACAAGTGTAGAAGGATCTAGAACTATTGCAGATGGAATATCTGTTAAAGTTCCAGGGCAAATAACATTTGCAATAATTAAGGAATTAATTGATGATATTGTGTTAGTAGATGATTCAGAAATAACCAAAGCAATGTTCTTGTTAATGGAAAGAATGAAAGTAGTAATTGAACCAGCAGGTGCTGTGGGAGTTGCCTATCTAATTTCTCATAAACCTGCTCCTGGAAAAAAAGTTGTTTCAATTTTGGCAGGTGGTAACATAGACATGTACTTACTTGGTCAAATTGTAGACAAGGGACTTGCAGCGATGGGCAGACTTTTGAAAATCTCAGTTTTGTTGCCTGACAGACCAGGTGCTTTCAAGGAGATAGTAGACGAAATTAGTGCTGCTAATGCCAATATAGTGGAAGTGGTTCACGATAGGCTAAGCTCAAATATCGATGCAGGTTCAGCCACAGTTACCCTAAGTTTGGAAACTGAAGGAAAAGAACAAGCAGATAAACTAATCGAAGCATTACAAAAAAAGAACGTCCAGTTTAATTTACTTACTTGAATTTTTTTTTGACAAATTTAGAAAGACCTTGTTTTTTTAGTTCTTCCGATTCTTTTAGCACTGATTTATGCTGAAGAGTTTTGTGGGATTTTAATTTCCTTTTTAGCTCTGGAAATTCATTTGCTAAAATTTTTGTGGCATAGATTCCCGCATTGGCCGATTTATTTACGCCAACTGCCACAACAGGAGATCCAGTTGGCATTTCTGAAATAGATAGCAATGAATCTAAACCCCCAAACGAAGAAAATTTTGAATTCCCGGTTTTTTTTGCCTCCTTGTCATTGTATACAAGAATTGGGACACCGATAACGGGTATAATAGTATGAGAAGCTATCATTCCAGGTAAATGTGCAGCACCTCCAGCTCCTGCAATAATTACTTTGAAACCCATCTTTTCTGCATGTTCTGTGTATTCTGATAGTCTAGTTGGAGTTCTATGAGCCGAGACAATTTGGTCTTCATGTTTAACCTTAAATTGATCAAGAATTTCAGCGGCCCCTTTCATAATTCTACTATCAGAACTAGAACCCATGATAATTCCCACCAAAGGTTTTCTTGAATAACTCATGTTTATCTAAAAACAAGTTCAGTTATTATCTATAACGAATAAAAAATAGATGGTTAAGGCACGCTAAATAGCATTAGCTATTTTTAATCCTCAATTGATTAGTCTCTGATGAGAAAAATTTTAGGAATAATTGGAGGAGGACAGCTCGGTATGATGATGACAGAGGCTGCAAAAAAAATGCCTGAACATATAAAAAAAATTATAGTGTTAGATCCAACGGAAAATTGCCCAGCATCTCAAGTGGGAGCAGCACAAATTATTGCTGATTTTAAGGATGAAAAATCCATACAAGAGCTAGCCGAAAAATCAGACATTATTACCTATGAAATTGAATCAGGAAACAGTGGTGTTTTAAAATCAGTAGAAGGTAAAGCGGAAATAAATCCATCCCCAGAAACTTTGAAAACCATACAGGATAAATTCCTACAAAAAACATTTCTTTATGAGAATAAAGTCCCAGTTACTGAATTTATTCAGATAAGCTCTATTGAGGATTTACAACACGGATTAAATAAATTTGGATATCCAGCTTTGTTAAAAGTACGACGTGATGCATATGATGGACGAGGTAATTTTAAAATAAATTCATCTGAAGATGTTCAAAAAGCATTTGATTATTTTAAGGCACAAAATCTAATGCTTGAAAAGTTTGTCCCGTTTAAAATGGAGGTTTCGGTAATTGCTGCAAGAAACACAAAAGGTCAAATCAAAACATATCCATTGGTTGAAAACATTCATGAAAATAATATTCTACGTGAGACAATAGCACCAGCAAGGGTCACAAAGGAAATATCTGATAAGGCTGAAAAAATAGCACAAACTACAATGGCAGTTCTCAAAGGTGCAGGAGTTTTTGGAATTGAAATGTTTGTAACAACAACCGATGAAATTTTAATTAACGAAATTGCACCAAGAGTTCACAATTCTGGTCATCACACATTGCAATCAAGTGAAACAACACAATTTGAACAACATCTAAAGGCAATCTTGGGTTTAGAATTAGGTAGTGTAAAACTAATACACCCAACAGTAATGTTTAATGTTCTAGGTTCAAAAGATTTTGAGGGAGAATACAAACCAATAGAAATTTCGGAACAAAATGTATATCTAAAAATGTACGGTAAAAAAATTTCAAAACCATTAAGAAAATTGGGGCACATGAATTTGGTGGCAGAAGAAGACGAATCGATAGAGGATCTGTTACAAAAGTTAGTTACCCTAAAAGATAAAGCCAGAATTACAGCATTAAACTAAGAATTACAAAAACAACAGGTGAAGCGTTATAGGTTTATTAGTAAATTCTAAAGAAAGCGAATCATGGTTTCACTTCCTCATGTGCTTTCAATAATTTCAATAATACTTTTGGTAATTTATGGAATGGATGCTATTGTGGGAGGAGGGGGAGCTGGAGATGGCTTTTTACCATTTGATGCAATGACACGTGGAATAGGATTAGGATTTCCACCCATTATCTTATCATTTGTTGCATTTTTTATCTCAAAAAAACCTCCTTTCATGGGTATAGGAATATTGCTTATAATTACTGGAATTTTAATTATTATTGGCGGTGCAATTTTCCTATTTAGTTCAGTCGAATCAGAAAACATGGCAAGGATGATAGGAGAAGGGGGAGGTTTGAGTGCTATTGGAGCAATTATTATTGCCCTAGGAGCATTAAAGATAAAAAAATCAAAAATAAAGGTAGCATAAATGCCCATTTGCAAAAAATGCAGTAATGAGGTTTCAAAAATGTATGATTGTGTACATACTGATGATGAAGAATATTGTAAAGAATGCTATACTGAACTTCATTACTATATGACTGAGAAAAAATAGTAATTCGTTTAAAGTTATAATGGCATAAATAATACAACAGGGAAAGTGAAAGCAATTATTTTAGCTGGAGGTATAGGTAAGCGTCTTAGACCAATAACAGACTATGTTCCGAAACCTCTAGTTCCTTTGAAAAATGTTCCCATCATTGAATGGCAAATAAAATATTTAAAAAAATTTGGAATTGATGAGATAATAGTTTGTACAGGTTACAAGACGGAAATGATACAGCATTTTCTTTCTATGAAAGATAATTTAGGTATTAAAATTAGATTTTCAATTGAAAAAACACCACTAGGAACCGGAGGAGCAATAAAGCAAGCTGGAAAGTTTATCAAAGACGAATCATTTTTTGTGATAAATGGAGACATAATTACGGATATTGATCTAAAAAAATTACTGAAAAAACCAAACTCAATTGCTGCAATTGAACTGAGGACAAAATTTGGAATTATGGAGACAGTAGATGATAAAGTTACTAAATTTAAAGAAAAAAAAGAGATTTCAGACGTATGGATGAATGCTGGAATTTATTATCTACAAAGAAAAGTTCTAAATGACTTGCCAAAAAAAGGTGACATTGAAAAGACAGTTTTTCCTGATTATGCCAAAAAAGGAATACTAAATACTGTAAAATTCAAAAACACAAAATGGTATTCTGTAGATTCTTTCAAAGATTGGGAAGAATGTTCATTAGAGGTACATAAAATAATAAAATAAAATTGGGACTTTTTAAGCACTTGTTCTGTGCAATGTAACCATCATGTAGGCAACTTCGCTCATGAATGGTTCATCTTCCTTACCTGACACCGCATATTTTGTAGCATTAATCCAAAAGGTACTTTTTGGCGGATGGTATTCTAGGAATAGTTGTTTGCTCATTGCTGTTTATCAAAAAATCTTATCATAATATCCAACCTCAAGGATAATTTACACAATGCTTAAAGAGTTAAACAATTTTTTTCTAAAATACATTCAAAGAAAATTAAAAAAACCCTAAGGGAAACACTAGAATATCCATTTAAAACACAAATTTTATGAGAATAGCATGTAGTCTAGGCTCACTTTTATCAGTTAACCAGATTTTAGATTGCTCACAAATTTTATCAAAAACTTCAGTAGAGACAATTTGGATTCCAGAAACATGGGGAATGGAAAATTTTTCAATGCTGAGTATGGTTTCACAAAAAGCCCCAAAACCACAAATAGGGTCTTCTATCATTAATGTTTTTTCACGTAGTCCTTCATCAATTGCAATGGGGGCAGCTACAGTTGATACGATTTCCAACGGTCGTTTGATATTAGGTTTAGGTACAAGTAGTGCCTCTATAGTCGAAGATTTTCATGGATATGAATTTAAAAATCCAGTTTTAAGAATTAAGGAATATGTCGAAATTATAAAATTGATTTTATCTGGAAAACCTGTTAATTATTCTGGGAAAATTTTTAATTTGAAGAATTTTACTCTATTAATCAAACCGCCAAGAGAAAAAATTCCGATTTATCTTGCAGCTGTAAATCAAAAAATGGTGGAACTAACATGGAATATTGGAGATGGTGTGATTTTTTATTTACGACCAATAGAAGAAATGAAAAAGACAATACAAACAATGCAAACCAAAAGAAAAATTGATGTGACCTGTCAAATAATAACATGTGTTTCTCATGATTCAGAAATTGCCATAAAACAATCTAAAAAAACCTTGGCATTTTATGTATCTGTTGGAAAAATTTACAGAGAGTTTTTAGCTAAAAATGGATTTGAAAAGGAAACAAGAAATATTTTTGATGAATTTAAAAAATCTGGATTTGACTCAAATTACGAACTGGTTACGGAAAAAATGTTAGATTCTCTTACTATATCTGGAGATCCTGAAACATGTATCAAACAACTACAAAAATTCAAAGAAACAGGCATGAATCTTCCCATTATTCAATTTAATCCAATAGGTGACGTGAATGATTCATTTAAATTATTTTCAAATACATTTTTTGAGGAAAAATAATGCCTAAAGTTGCTATTGTTGGATATGGGCAAACAAAATTTTCCAAGGATAATTTCAAAATTGAATCTGTTTTGCAAAATGCAACAAAGAATTTGTTTGACTCTACTTCTAATTTAAGCCAAAAAGATATTGATGCAGTCTTAGTTTCTACAAATAACAATTCAAAATATCTTTCTGCAATTTTATCTGAAATGATTGGTATCAAACCAAAAATAGCACATACAATTGAAAGTTTATGCAATTCAGGAACAAATTCAATCGTTGCAGCATATTCTTATATTGTTTCGGGATTAGCAGAATTAGTTTTGATTTCTGGTGCCGAAAGGTACGACAGTCCAGGAAATATATTAGAATGGGATAATTTGAGAGGAGAATTCAAACATCCTATTTTTTGGGCGTCAATATTTTCAAAATCATACAAAAGAAAACACTCGCTTACTGATGAAGATCTCGCTTTAGTGTCTGTAAAAAATCACAGACAATCTATTAACAATCCTTATGCATTTTCACAAAAAGCAGTATCTATTGAGGATGTATTAAACTCTAAAAAATTAACCGATGATTTAAGATTACTTGATTGTTCTAGACCGTGTACCGGAGGTGCATCAATTTTATTAGCGTCTGAAAATATTTGTAAAACATTTACAGATAATCCAGTTTGGATCACAGGTATTGGCCAAAAAACAACATCTGCAAGTTTTACAAAAAATCCTACATTTGACAACATGGAATCTACAAAACTAGCTGCTTTACATGCATTTCAAATGTCAAACCATACGCCAAACAATATTGATGTAATTGAGGTACATGATGCTTTTTCTGTTTGTGAGCCTATGGCCTTAGATTCTATAGGTTTAGTCAAGGAAGGAGAAGGTATTGAGATGGTTAAAGAGGCATACCTTACAGAAAATTCAAAAATCAATCCTCGTGGTGGTCTGATTGGTTCAGGACATCCATTAGGTGCAACTGGAATAGCACAGACAATAGAAATTACACAGCAACTCCAATCAAATGCAGGTAAAAGACAAGTTGATAATGCAAATGTTGGGATGGTTCACAACATGTCTGCTGCTGCGACATCATCAACGGTACTGGTTTTAGAAAAATGAATTTTGAATCAGAATTAAGAAATGGTAATTTTCTAATATCAGAATGTAATCATTGTAAAAAAATCGTATGGCCTTCATCAGAATTTTGTAATCAATGTTTAGGTAGAAATTCATGGAGAAAGTGTTCCCGTACAGGGAAAATTATTGAATTTTCAAAACACAAAGAAACCTACTTTTGTGTTGCAGTAATTGAAAATTCAATAAAACTTATTGGAGAAATTACTTCTGGAAGCCCTAAAATTGGTATGGAGGTAGACATCATTGATTGTGGAATAGTCAATGATAATTATTTTTTCAAAATGAAGGTTTTAGATTAATAAAAAATGTTATTGCCTAACATAAACGGGTTACTAACTTTAGCAAAAGGTTATGTCATTATTACCCACTTTTCTATATCCAGGACAGGTCAAGGAATTTCATGAAATCAGAACTTAGAACTTTGTCATTTTTAAAAAATAAAGAAAAAAAGAAATCAAAAAATCATAGAAGAGCAGCTCACACACGAAGACAGCGAGGATATCATTGGGAAGATACGATAGTTAAACGATTTAATTCCGCCAAAAATTGGAATGCGTTTAGATTAGGCTCTCCAAGCACTGCACTTCCAGATGTTTTAGCCGTAAATACACAAGAAAGTACAATTTTTTCAATTGAAGCTAAATCAGGAACTACAAATCTACTTCCTGTTCCAGCAGATCAGATTGAAAGATGCAAAAAATGGATTGATACGTTTGATATTTATCAGAAAAGAAAGGTAATTCTAGCCTTCAAATTTCTTTCAAAAAAAAGAATAGGTTTGGGAATTTATGAAAGCAGAGAATTACGAGAGTTCTACAAGGTATGGGATACATCTATTCCGATTACAAACTGTGCCTGCACTTACGAGGGAAAAATGTTTGCACAGATTAATGGAGAAAGAAAAGAGATCGAACTAGAGGATTACAATATGCCATTTAAAACAAAATTTAGAAATACTGCCTAATTATTAAAATTTGTATCAGATCATTTTTTAATGATAATTAGGCGATATCTATCATGTCCGAAGATAAAAATTCATTAGAATCGGAACCACCCAAGATTGAATCTATAATGGATTTGGTGTCTGAGGAATCAGACAGTGTAAACTCTAGGACAAGTTTTGAAGAATTTACAGATGAACGAATTTTGATAAGTTATGATTCTACCGGAAATAAACAAATGAAAATTAAAGTATTAGAGGTCTCTGACGAAAGAAATCCATCTTTATGGAAATTTGGCGATCGTGTAAAAATTAATAAAATTCTAATCACTATTAAACACCTTAAAACCCAAGAGGTAGAAGAGGCAGAATTCGATATCGAAGCAATAGAACGAGAACTTGCAGAAAAAAGACATTACTCCTCCACCAACAGATGGATTGAAACAAATGATATCAAAAATGGGTACGTAGTAGCTACATTTCATACCCGATTGATAAGTGACGCACATTCACTAGATTATATCGTTTTTTAATTCATCAAGAATAAACATCTAAAGTAGTTTCAATTCAACTAAAAACATTTAAGCATCATAATTTGAATTCAGAATTATGAGTGCAAAACAAGTAGATGTCAACGGAACAGAATACAGAATTATCATAACAGAGCAGGTAATTGGGAATGTAAATAATCTAAAAAGTCTCTATAATGCCGCATATGAGGATCCTGAGAGTTTTGAGGACGTAAGTGCTGAGATTTCAAATACTATTAACGAGATTGCAGGTACGGTTGAACCTAAAGCCGAAGACAGCGACTTGGATGGACTTATTCAAGAAATAATTCAGGCAGTAGACAATAAAGCAAAAGAGATAGAAAAGGAATTAGAGGCCAAACCAAAGAAAAGCACTAGAAAGAAATCAAAATAGAAGCATTTGACCTGAAAATCATAAAAAATTGCGGTATTACTTTTATTGCAAATAAAGTTAGTATTAAGAAATGACTAAAAGTTGCGAATGTGGAATATGTGGTCATTATACAGAAGAAGAATGCATTAAAAAAGAATGCAAGTGTTGTTTAAATTTCCATGAAAGATCAGGCCCTAAACAAAAATAGTTAAATTCAAATAAATTTTATTCTGATTTGTAACATCTACATTTTTTTGCCAAATGTTTCATACATCCTATTAATCGATGTTCTTTACATCCGCACAACATGCATTTTTTTTCTTTTCTAGGCATTTACTATAGTTTTTCTATTAATTCTTCTATTTTATCAATTAGTTTCTTATCTTCAAATGCTTCAAGAATTTTAAATCTCATGTTTTTTATTCTGTTTGGATCATTTGAATATAATGATGACATTGTATCAATCTCTTGTAAAAAGTAATAATTTTCCAAATAATTTTTGGTTTTTGATTTTAATTCGAGCAGATCACGAGATTGAAAGTTCTCTGTTCCCAATTTTTTTACAAGTACGCGAAAAAATCCATCAATTTTCAGTAGTTCTATCTTAATAATATCAAGATCACCCGATTGGTCTTTTAAGTTTTGTAAAATATTATGTGAATCTAAAATATGTTTTAAGACTTTTTTTACATAATCATCATTTGAGACCATCTTTGATTTTGGATAGTTGTTTTCTAATCTAATAAGTTTGGGTAAAAAAGATAATCATAATGTATCAAAAAACTACTCGTAATTTTAAATTGTTTTTTGGGAAGTATGGGAATTGAAGAATTATGTGAAAACTTTCAAACTTTCACCTGAGGTATCAAGATACAGTTTACCTGAGTTAATCAGTAGGGCATGATTAGTACACTCAATTATTCTTGGTTACAAGAGGGTAATTTCCCATGCTCTCTTTTAAAATCCTCTAAGAGTATTCTTTTTTTCTCTTTTGGATCTTCAACAAACTCTCGCTGATAACTTTGAGTTTTTTGTTTACCGGAATCATTCTCAAAATTATTATCTACATATTTTGTAAATGTTTGTTGAAGATTTTCACTTTCTCCAATGTATATTATCTCTTTATTTCTATTATACAACACAAAAACTCCAGGAATTGCTTTTACAAACTTTGCACTATCAAGCCAAACACGAAACTTATCATCAAGAATTCCCATGTTAGTTGTGTAACTAATGGCGTATTATATTTATTGAAAACTCATTAACAACAGTGATTAAGGGCTAAAATTAATTTTTAGTATGTTAAACACAAAAAATGAAATTATTATCAACAAACAAAACATGAATAATCACTTTTCAGTTATTGCATCAAAATATCGAAGCGTAAGAACACTTGACATAGAACCAGTCTTGCACATAAATAACCAGATAAATGGAAAATCTAAAATAAATATGGCAGATATTGGTTGTGGCGATGGTAGATATTCACTAGAATTTCTTAGACAAATTGGAGATAAATGCTATTTGCATTGTATAGATGACAATGAAAATATGCTAACATCGTTGAATGATTATCTTACAGAACAAAACATTACAAACTTTTGTACAAGACAGGGCGACGCCAATAGGATGCCACTAGATAGTGATTCTATGGATTGCATTGTAACCTTTAATGCAATACACCATTTTGATGTTCCAAAATTTTTGTCTGAATCAGTAAGATCTCTCAAAGTTGATGGATCCCTCTTTATCTATACCAGACTGCGAAATCAGAATCATAGGAGTATCTGGGGGGAACAATTTCCGTTATTTGCAGAGATTGAGACTCGTTTGTATGAATTAGATGAATTAAAACACTACATCCAAGAGGCAGACATGAGGATTCATTCTACCCGAGTATTTGGATATCACAGGGTATCTAGTCTAAGCAGACTAGTCACTCAAGCAGAAAATAATCACTATTCTACATTTGCTCTGTATGGTAAAGAAGCATTCCAAGAATCTCTGATGACATTTCAGCAAAACATCAAGGATAACTTTGATGATTTAGAGCAAATCAAATGGACTGATGAGAATATCATAATAGAAATTAGAAAATAACTATAGAAAAACTATTTTTAAAACACTTGTAATTACACTTTTCACATGTTACCACAACCACCATGAATAACATCAAGTCGCTTTAAATGTGGTTAAATACATAATTTTCCATGACATTTACTACTCCTATAATAGAAATTGTAAATGTTGTGGCATCAGCTACCATAGATCAAAAACTAAATCTAAATAAAATTCAAGAAAAATTCCCTGATGTGGAATATCATCCAGATGTGTTTCCTGGCGCAGTGTTTCGTCTCAGAAATCCAAAAACTGCAACTCTTCTTTTCAGTACTGGAAAGATGGTTTGTACAGGTTCAAAGTCTGAGGAAATAGCAGTAAAGGCAGTAAACACCGTAGTTAATAAATTAAGAAAAGAAGGAATTAAAATCAAAAAAAACGCGGTTGTAACTGTACAAAATATTGTATCCTCAATTAATTTGGGAGGAAGGGTTAGTATTGAGAAAGTAGCACGTACACTGCCTCGAAGTATGTATGAGCCTGAACAATTTCCAGGAGTAATTCATAGAATGCTTGATCCTAAAGTCGTAATTCTCATTTTTGCATCAGGAAAACTAGTCTGCACAGGAGGTAAGACAGAAAAAGATGTCTATCGTTCTGTAAATCAATTACATTCAATGCTAGAAGAAAAAGGCTTGATGGTGTATGATTAATTCGTTATTAAATTCAAAGAATAAACCAGTTTGCATGATTTATTTATCCGTAACTACCATTGATAAATTCTTAACGATATGATAATTCAGCAGCTTACAAGTGAAGAAAAATGCCCAAGATGCAGCAAAAAAGAAATCATTACTGATTCAAATACGGCAGAGATATTTTGTGCCAAATGCGGGTTTGTAATTACTGAGAGAGTAGGCAATCAAGGACCAGAAAGAACATTCTCAGATAACAACAATAACAAATCTAGAACTGGCGATAGAACATCATTAACTAGACATGATCGTGGCCTAAGCAGCATAATTAATCCAATTAACAAAGATTCTGCGGGAAATCCATTATCTGCATCCATGAAATCTTCCCTTAAACGATTAAGGATTTGGGATAATCGAAGTAATGTCAATAGTTCTGTTGATAGGAATCTTCAAAAAGCACTAAGCGAACTCCTCAAAATGAAAGAGAAGTTATCTCTGTCAGATGCAATAGCTGAAAAGGCAGCTTACATTTACAGAAAGGCTCTGGAAAAAAAACTTATCAGAGGAAGATCAATTTCGGCATTAATTGCTGCAGCACTTTATGCCGCATGCCGTGAATCTGGCACTCCACGAACAATAAAGGAAGTCTCAAGTGAAATCAATATTAGAAGAAGAGATCTTGCTGTGTCTTATAGAATGATACTAAGAGAATTAGACCTGAAGATGCCTGTAGTGGATTCAGTTCAGTGTATTGCACGAATTGCAAGTCAGGTAGGTATGTCCGAAAAAACTAAACGTCATGCAATAAAAATTCTCAAAAAAGCTGAAGAATCTCAGAGTTTAGCTGGAAAAGATCCTATGGGCTTGGCAGCATCATCCCTGTATCTAGCAAGTCTCAAGACGGGTGAAAAAATTTCACAAAAGCGAGTTGCTTTAGCTTCCGGTGTAACTGAGGTGACCATTAGAAACAGGTGCAAAGGACTAAAGTTGTTAGAGATTTAATTATTCATCAAATAATCATAACTTGAAACTCACTACCAATAATGGATTATACTGTATCCAAATGTCAGATAATAATTGACGGCTCAAAAGATTACAAAATTAGATGAGAGTATTTTAGAAGAAATTAACGATATTGGGTGTATGTGTACAAATTGAAACTGCAAGTAGCGGTCCATCAGTCGTTTCTATTTATGATTTCTGTCTCAAAGGAAAACTTACATCCAAAGTTGTATATACAATTAAGATACAGAATGAATTACAGTGACGAAAGAAAAGGAAGGAGCCTGGAAATTAGAAAACTGGGAATCTCTTCCTCAACAAGACAATGACGAGCAAAATGATGTTAGTGAGACAGAAGAGTCAACATAACGTTTTCAGGTGAATTAATGTCCTCTGAAATAAACCAAATTCTAAATGCATGTGTAAACAAGGTTGTATTAATCAGGCTAAGAAATCATACAACCATTAGAGGAAAACTACAGACCTTTGATCCGCACATGAATTTAGTACTGACAGAAGTTGAAGATATTACTGAAGAAAAACCAAAGAATCTTGTAAAGATAATTCTTAGAGGGGATAACATACTAATTGTTTCTCTTCCAAAAGAGTAATGACGAGATTATACATCATTCTTTTGATTCTGAGAATAAAATGTAACTGATTTTTAAAATAATTAGGGTCTTTTACTCTTTATGTGGAATCATGACTAACCGGTGATTTTGTAGTGCGATTATTCTTTTGTACGGGTAACGTTAGTATGTCATCACATCTAGATCAATACTAAACAAAATCTATCCAATATCTTATGTTAGCCGTAAGCATGTTTTTATGCGAAAACAAGCGGAGATTTTTTTACTTATCGGTGATATACTCGTCAACTATCTATTACATCGTGAATTGAAACCCCAAAATATTTTTCGTTCTTAGCTGATCGGTTTCATATTAGATATTTTTGATTATTTAGAAAATTTTACAAATAAACTCCAACTAAACTTCTAATGACAGCTAAAACCTTTAGATTAAATTATCATTGTTATTTCAAACTGACATTGCAAGGCGACGCATATCTAAAATGCATTGATCCTCAATGTGGTCTAGAATATCCAATTAAAAGTACCAATGTGCAATGCGAAAAAGGTCACCTTCTAGATGTGAAATACAAGAAAAAACCACATGTGAACTTGAAGGAGATTTTTGCACACAGAGGCAGGATGGATGAGGATATTATTTTTAATGAAAGTGGAGTCTGGAGGTTTAGAGAATTATTAAATTTCTGTGAAATTGACACTGAAAATATAGATGAATGCTCAAAGTTTCTAGTTTCTCTAGATGGAGCAGAAGGAAGACAGTCAAAACCGTATCACATGAGTAAAGTTTCTTCATTTATTGGAATCACAAGTGATAATTTATGGTTACAGCCAGAAGGATACAATCCAAGTGGGTCATTCAAAGATAACGGTATGGCAAGCGCTTTCACTCATGCTAAGATGGTTGGGGCAAAAAAAATTGTTTGTGCATCGACTGGGAATACATCAGCTTCTGCAGGTATGTTTGCAGCAAACGAAGGAATTCGATGCGATGTATACATTCCAGCTGGTCAAATTGCACCCGGTAAACTTAGTCAAGCGTATCAATTTGGAACACAAATTGTTGAGATCAACGGAAATTTTGACGATGCACTAAAACAATCACTAGAAGACGCAAAAATGCATAATGGGTATACCGTAAATTCAATTAATCCTTTTAGAATAGAAGGTCAAAAAACAATTCCATACAGGGCATTAGAATATTTGAAATGGGAAACACCTGATTGGATTGTTTATCCAGGTGGTGCTTTAGGAAATACATCAAGTTGTGGAAAAGCACTAATGGAATTATATGAGTGGGGATGGATTAAAAAAATTCCTAGAATCGCAGTGATTAATTCTGAAGGTGCATGCACATTATCGGATTTGTACAATGGTAAGTTTCAAGGAGAAGAATTACGTTGGAATAAGGGGAGACCAAATACTGAACTTGTTACAGAATATTATAATCATTTAGATAAAGAAGGAATAAGACCAAAAACAAAGGCAACGGCAATTCAGATTGGACGGCCTGTAAATATTTTAAAAGGATTGAGGGCACTTGACTTTACTAACGGTGTTGTCACTACTGTTTCAGATGCAGAAATGCTAGATGGAATGTCAGTTGTAGGTCTAAATGGGTTTGACTGTGAAATGGCCTCGGGGGCCTCGGTGGTTGGAATTAAAAAATTGCTAGAGGAAGAAATTTTCAAAAAGGATGATGTAGTAGTAGGAATTTTAACCGGACGACAAAAAGATGCAATGCTACCTGTTGACTATCATAATAATCCACAAAATAGATTTGCCATACCTCCAAAAATATAGCCTCGAATCAATATGTTACAATCAAAGAGTTAGGTTTTAACATCTTAATCCTTAATAATGCGTTTTACTAAAATATACCAACCAAGAGATGGTGCATAAAAAATAAAATGAATAACCCATGTTGTTATTCTAATAGAATTTTTTGGAGGAGATTATGGTAGAATTTTGGATTTCGGCAGTAATTTTAGCTGTCCTTATTGCATTATCAGGATTTTTTAGTGGTCTAGAAGTTGCACTGGTGGGAGTAAGCAAATCCAAGGTAGCTCAATTACTAAAGGATGGAAAAAAAGGCTCAAAGGCTTTACACAAACTAAAAACTAATCCAAGCTGGATGATGTCAAGCGTAAACCTTGGAAATAATCTGGTAAATGTAGGTGCATCTGCATTAGCTACAAGTGTAGCCATTCAATTTTTTGGAAATGATGGACTAGGTATTGCTATTGGTGTTATGACATTTTTGATTTTGGTGTTTGGGGAAATTACTCCTAAAACATACTGTAATGCAAATTCTGCCAAGATTGCATTAAGATATGCTCCAGTACTTTTAGTATTTAGTTATGTATTTTATCCAGTTGTAAAATTTTTTGAAATTATTACAAAAGGAGTAGTAAAAATAACTGGAAGTAGCTATCTGCCCCCACCCATTACAGAAGAAGAGATTAAAGGAGTAATTGATCAGGGACTAGCAGAAAAGGCATTAGAAAAAGACGAAATGGAGTTAGTTCACGGTGCACTAAAATTTGATGATACCGTAATCCGTTCTGTTATGACCCCTAGAACAAAAATGTTTACCCTAAATTCCAAAACCTTACTTTTCGAAGCATTACCTCTAATTAATCAAAACGGATTTTCTAGAATTCCAATCTATGGAGCGAGCAAAGACGACATAGTTGGATTTGTTCATGTAAGGGACGTTCTAAAAGAACTAGAGAATGACAATAAAATGAAGAGCATGGAACAAATGGCAAGAAAACCTGTCTTTGCATCTCAGGAAAAAAGGGTAAGTGACTTACTAAAGGAAATGAAAGGAAGAAAGACGCACATGGCTATTGTAGTTGATGAACATGGGGGAGTAGAAGGCCTGGTTACCTTGGAGGACTTGATTGAAGAGATAGTGGGAGAAATAGAAGATGAAAGTGACCCTGTAAAACCAACAGTGTACGAAAGAATTGATAAAGACACCATCATAACCACTGGAGATATTGAGATTGATGAAATCAACGAAATTTTTAAAACTAATGTTCCAGAGGGTGATGATTATGCCTCACTAAATGGGTTGCTCCATGAAAAACTACAGGACATACCGCAAGCTGGAGATAAGATTGAAGTAGATGATCTTAGAATAGTTGTAGAGAAAGTCCTGAAAAATGTACCTCAAAAAATTAGAATAGAGAAAATAAAAGCTTAGTCTTTTTTAGCAAAATGTTCTTCAAGTTTTTGCTTTTTTTCTGCCATGTGAAAGATAGATTCTGTGTGAGAAAATGCTTCTTTGTAGGATTTGCCAAATAACATAGATTGCATTAACAGATGATTTTCTGGAATCACAATTCCTGTCTGGTCATCGGAGTACATCATCTGAACGGTATCCCCAATAGATACTGTCATATTTGCATGAATGTGAATCATGTTTGTATCTGTAAAGTTAAATCCCATAATATCAGCAAAGTCTCTTACATCTTTTGTTCCCATGGCATTCCACAAAATTGCCACGCCAAACTCATTGACAAAGACATCGTGAATTTCAGAAGGTTTTGGGGCTGTATTTTTAAATCTAATATCCATAATATGGAGGTGCATCTGTCGTGTAGGCACCTTGATGGCCCTGACAAATAATGGGGCATCTTTTCCAAAGTAAATTTTTACATCGTCTCCCTGATGGGGCTTCTCTGTCATTTCTATAGTGTCTTTAACTGTTTTTTCTTTTTGCTCAATGTCAGCCCATCTTCGCACCAAAGTGACATCAAATCGAATCACTTGATCACCAAATTTGTTCCTGAGTGGTTCAAGAATTTTTCCCATTCCAGTAACATTACAGCTTCCCTGCATAACATGTCGTTTACCGATGGCAAGATCATAGTTTACTCGAGAATTAAACAACAAATCTGATACGGCGTAATTGCCTGTAGCAGTTTCACCACCTTGATAAATTGCCATTATGTTTTTTGGGCCGTAAAGATTTTTCTTGTTATAATATCCCTGTCCACCTGGAGATGCGTCAATTACCAAATCACAGTCATCTAGTGCAGACTCTATAGTGCCTGAAATTTTAAAACCCTTAAAATCATCAGTCTTCTTTTCGGGCACATAAACACTCAAGCCTCTAGAAATTGCCAAATTTACTTTTTCATCGGGAGAATATTTACCCACCCCTATCACTGAGATTTCAGGATCATCCTTTAGAAATGCAGTAATTCTACTACCTATTGACCCATATCCATTAATGAAAACTTTTTTCATGTTTTTGGTACAATGGGACCGGTTTATTTAGATTAGTTTGAAATCAAATGCCGATAATAATAATTCCTTGATTTACTAGATAGTTTACCCCATAGATAAAATCATCATCTGAAATTTTGCCTTCTGCCCACCAACCTGCATTGTCTTTAATCCAATCAGGTATTTCTGAACCTCCTGAGCCTTGGATGGTTGGAGGAATTTGCATTATGTCCTCTTTAATTAAAAATTGAATTCCTTGTACAAATGTATTATCATCAATATGTCCGTCTCTCCACCAACCTGCATTGTTTTTAACCCATACAGGAATATCATATGGTTCTAAAGGATTTTTTGGTTTTTCGGAAATCGTCTCTTTGATAATTCTTTGGTCAATCTGTCCCAGATGTACGACATCAATATTTTGGGATTTAATTTCTTCAAGTAAGGTTTCTAATTCTTTAATTTGGTCTAAATTTAATTCATTAAGATATTTACCACCTTTGAAAATTGAAAATTCTTGTGGATGAAGGGTGATTACGGCAAATCCGTATTTTTTAATTCCCTCCAATGCATCAGAAAAAGTTTTGTCAGATGAAATTCCTGAAATTCTATTTTGTGAAGGAATGTATCCTCCTGTTGATGCAATTTCTGGAAATCTGTAAAGAGACTCATCTTCTAATAGAAATGGGGGAGAATCATTTAGCATACTTGCACTGAGGTGAGTAAATCCATTCTCAATCAATACTTTTTTGGTATCCTCATTGAATCTATTTTCTGGTGGAATGAATATTTTAGGAGACACATTTAATTTTTCATAAAATTTATTTGTGGATTCTTTTAGCATAGAGTTTTGTTTTTGTTTGTCAAATACCGTGAATGGTGTCGAATCAAGTCCATGATTTGCAATTTCTAAATTATTATATTTTATTTCATTTTTTACCAAATCAACTAGGTAAGGATCATTTCCAAACGAATCAATAATAATTCCAACGGTAAGAGGGATATGATTTTTTGAAAATAGGTTAATTAATTCAAATTGAACATCGTTTAGCCAAAAATCCTGAACACCATCTAATCTAAATGAAACACAGTTACAAGATAATTGGTATTTTTTAGTTGTAGATGCATAAACTATTGGCTCAAAAACTGGTTCTGAGATTGGTTCTGAGATTGGTTCTGAGATTGGTTCGGAGATTGGGTCTATTTCCTCTATTTGGAATAACTCAAATTCATTTTGATTGCCTGTAATAGCTATTTGGGTATCTATCCAGAGGATGTCTTTTATCCCGTCCCTTAAGACCGAAACAGAATATACTCCAGAGGGTATACTGGAAAAATAAATCTCGCCCCTGTTATTTATCATAGATTCTTTAACGTATACACCATATTGATCTATAAGTAAAATTGAAAAGTTTCCGTCATTTTTGAAAATTTTTTCTGACACTACATCATATAACCTAAAGGTGATTAATTCCTCTACTACCTCAGGTATTGGAACAACTATTTTTTGGTTTTGTGGCATACCTGGATATAATTTTATGTTAGAAACACTTGTTAGAAAGTAATCATCATAAAATACTTCAGCTGTATAGTAGTCTTTTTGGAGAGTGGTTGACTGGAGCCAGTATCTTAAAGTATCACCTTGTTCGTTTGTATTTCCTATCCGCTGTTTCTCACCATCCTGTGATTTGATTACTATCACAGCATTATCAATTGGTGCCTCTCCATCATCAAAAAAGACATTAAATTTTAAACCTCCAGGTAATGGAATATTAATAGCCAATTTTTTGGGTTCATTTTGTAATTCTACATATCCTACTTCAGAAAACATTCCATTAACAAAAATTTCAACTTTGTATTTATGATCCTTTGGAAGAATAATAGTTTCAGGATTGCTATCTAATTTTTTTTCAAAGATAGGAGTTTTTTCATGATCTTGGTAAACAACATACTTTGTTTGGTAAGTATCTATTCTATCACCATTGGTATATTTTATTTCAATTTGTAATGTTTCTAATTCTTCAGCAAATGAAGAACCAATTGAGATAAACAATGAAGAGATTACTGCAATTGTACAAATTTGGTAAATTTTTGATTTTAACATGTCACTCACCAATTCTCCTAGCACTAGTCCATGTTGCTTGTTTACCTAGTAATTGTTCAAACATTGCTTTTAGTAACAAAAAGTCAACAATTTGTTTGAATCCAAATAACAAAAATCCTGAATAAATTAGCAATTTTTGATCCTCGCCATCAATCCTAATTGCCAAGGCACACATCATAAAGTGAACAACAGTAAAAATCCCAGCTGCCTGTAAAACCCACCATCCATCTCCACTAAGCACCCCATAAACTACATTTGCAAGAGCCGTAAAGCCAATAATTGGAGTAACAATCATGCCCATGAATAGATATGGCAAAGCAAGTTTTTGCAGATTTCCAAATCTAGGGTTAGTTAGGGCATCTGCATGTCTTGTTAGGACTTGGATATTTCCTCGATACCATCGTTTTCTTTGTTGTACAAAATCAGTTAAAGTTCCAGGTGCTTCCGTATATGCAACTGCCTTGATGCTTCCTTGTGTAATCAACCCAGCTTTTAGCAGTTTTATTGTTTGATCAAAGTCTTCAACTATTGTTTCTTTACCATAAGCACCAGTACCTGAAACACATGATTTTTTGAATGCACCTAGTGCACCAGGGACCACAGTAATTGAACCAAACATATCAAAGGCACGTCTAATGACCTGAATTCCAGTAAGATATTCCAGGGCTTGACATTTTGTAATCCAGTTAACTCTATTTCTCACTTTGATATTTCCTGCAACAGCGGCAACATGTTCGTTAACTTCAAATCCTTTTACAATCTCTTTTAGAGCAGTTAGTCCTACGATTGTATCAGCATCGACAATAACTATAATCTCTCCTTTGGCATAAACTAGTCCGTAGTTTAATGCCGAAGCTTTGCCTCCATTGTCCTTATGTAATACTATAATTTGATTTTTAAATTGACTTACCACCTCTAAAGTTTTGTCATTACTTCCGTCATCCACAAAAATAATTTCTTTTCGTGGATATCGTGTTTCAATTATTGACTCTATTGTTTTTTTAATTACTTTTTCTTCATTGTATGCAGGAATTATTACTGAAACTTTTGGATAGTGTTTTAAATCAGGTTGAAGATTTTCTCGATGTTTACTCAAAACGGCCATTGGAACAAATAACATCGTTGTCCAAAAAGAAATAACCATAGCCCAAAGTAGGATTATTCTTGCAGGAGACTCTAACAGTGTTGCCCCCTCATAGGCAACTAATCCTGCCATTAAAAATGGCGAGCCTATTAAAACAATTAATAAAATCGAGGGGCCTCTGCGGCCTTCCTTATTTTTTGAAAACATTTTTGATTTGAGGCCAAACATTTGATAAACCGACATTCCTCCACCAATAGCCATAGCAACCATGCTTATGGGTCCTAAAATGAAGTAAATCGTTCCTGCAAGAAAAACAAAGATAGCTACAGTCAGGGTTACTTGTACCCGATCGATTTTGATTTTCTTTTGATTTTTAAAACTTTGAAGGTCTGTTGGTTTTATTTTTTGAATAGATTTTGCGCTAGACATAGCCATTGGCTCCTTGGAATAGGTTATTGGTTCGGTCTCCATTTTTTGTTTTCGATTTGAATTAAACATGATTCCAGTTTATCCTAAAATCATGTTGCTGCTAGTTTATAGTTGCAACTACTTTGCCAGTTTACTTCTTCCAGACTGAATTTGTTTTCACACTTTAAACACAGATATTCTGATGATAGCTCTGAAAATGCATCACTGCAATTATTACAAATGTAATGATTAGGTAATACTCGATAATCTACACCTAAAGCCTTTATCTCTTTGTTACAACTTGGGCACTTGTCATTCTCATATGTTCTCTCTTCGGAAACATTTCCACAATTATAATGTTCAATTAATTTTCCTAATCTAAAATGTGGGCTGTTACAAGATGGACATGAAAAGACTTGGGTTGTTTTAACTGAATCACATTTCTTACATGCAACCTCTTTTTTTTCTCCTAAATTAACAATTGTTCCAGATCGTTCTAATTCGTTCAAATGCAATCTAATTGTTTCATCAGAGAACCCTATCATTTGTTCAATAAAATTAAGACTAACTTGTCTTGATGATTTCAAAATAAAATCAACTCGGTCTATTACCTTTATTTTAACCTCTTCTTCTGCATTTTCAAGCATTTGGAGTTGCTCTGATTCTTTAATGAAAAAGAAATCTTCATTTTCAATAGTTTCAAATACATTTTTGTTTTTTTCATATCTTATTGGTTTTTCCAAATATTGGTAAACTCCAAGACGAATAAGCTCTTTTACACCATCATCCTCCTTTTCGGTGGCAGTTTCTAAAACCACACGTGCATTTGGCTGAACATCAAGAATTTGAGTTAATACCGAGCGACAATCCATGTCTGGAAGCATATAGTCTAAAAGAACTATTGGGGGAGTCTGGGCCGTTACAAGTTTTTTAAATTCCTTTATTGCAGCATATCCATTATTACAGGAATAAACATTAGAGTAGCCCAATTTATCTAAAAAGCTCTTTAGTAGCATAGTTACTGCCTGGCTATCTTCTACAATCAATACTGGTGGTTTAGTTGTCAATACAAGGTTTGGTCTTCATAAATTGCATAAATAGACATGTATGATTAAAGTGAACAAAATTCATGGCTTAACCTCATATTTTTATAAACAATACCATTCGAATAATTTTGCCAACATTCAGTGAATTATAGATAAATTGGCATAGATGGTCTTTTGGACTAATAGTTAGTGTTTTTAGTAGTTTTTGTCTTGATGGATAAATTTTCTATGTGTTTTTAAATTCCAAATTTATTAAATTTTTGAAATAAAACAAATTTTCCAAAATTTCTAATTATAGTTTTATACAATTAAAGAATTAAAAAATTCGTTCGCAAAAACCTAAATGTGTATAAATAAAAAAATAGGTGTTGATTCACGGACCATCTTTGGCAATTGGTGCTGCAATTGCATCGTTGTCAATAATAATTGTATTTTTTGCATTGAACACAATAAATGACGAACCGAAACTGGCAATAGAACCTGCTCAAAAATCTCAGGAATTAATTTCTACAAATATCATATCCACTACATTTTTTGAAAATGGGTCGCCCATACTTGGAGACCCTAATGCCCCAGTAACTTTAATAGAATTTGGAGACTATCAATGTCATTTTTGCAATGTCCATTTTCATAACACCGAGCATAAGTTGTTAGAAAATTTTATTAAAACAGGTAAAGTCAAAATGATTTTTAAAGACTTTACCATTATTGGCCCTGATTCTGTAAATGCGGCCCATGGTACTCATTGTGCAAATGATCAAGGTAAATTTTGGGAATATCACGACATACTATACAACAATTGGACTGGAGAAAACAATGGATGGGCCTCATCTGATAACTTGCTGAGATTTGCACAAGAAATTGAATTAGATATTGACCAGTGGTCAGATTGCATGATTGATGAAAGATATTCTCAAATCATATCAAATAGTAGTAAAGATGCACGAGAGTTGGGCATAACTGGAACCCCTGCATTTTTTGTTATTGGTACTGATAACAAAATTACAAGAATTTCTGGGGCACAGCCCTATGAAAGTTTTGAGAAAATATTCAATTTAGAGTTGGAGAAACTGTCCTAATTCAAAAGTCGATCTTATCAAATTTGGATTTTTTGTCTGAGTAGGTATAAAAAATCAAAGTTTTGATCGGTCAAATTCCATACACCTTTTTAAATCTCTAGGCATAAAATTATTTTTTTTACGTGTTGAGGAGCTAAATTTCTTCATAGTTAATCCTTATATGAGCACCTAAGGAGGCAAACTGATGGCAGCAGGAATTGATGATATTTCCATTTACATACCAAGATTGTATGTAGATGCTACTGACTTTGCAAATGCCCGTGGATTGGATCCGGCAAAACTTCAAAGAGGTTTGGGGGTATCAAAGATGGCAATTGTAGATTCAAACCAAGATCCAGCATGTCTTGCAGCAAATGCCTGCCTGAGAATTATGCAAAATAATAAACTCTCACCAGAAGATATTGGACGACTCTACGTTTCAACTGAATCATCCTTTGATGAATCAAAGGCAATGAACTCTTATGTTATTGGAATGCTTGAGCAAGTTTATGGTCAAGGTGCGTTTGAGCACTGTGGCGGGGTTGAAACAAAGTTCGCATGCGTTAGCGGCTCTTATGCGCTATATGACAATACCAATTGGATTAGAGCAGGAGAAGCTGAGGGAAAAGCAGCACTTGTTGTGGTTTCTGATATTGCAAAGTATGACCTAGGAAGTAGTGGTGAGATGACCCAGGGTGCTGGGGCAGTTACAATGTTACTTAATGACAACCCAAGATTGTTAACATTTGACCCAAAGGTCACGGCGACATCAATCAGAGATGAGTATGATTTTTACAGACCATTTGGAAAAGAAACTCCTATCGTTCATGGACAGTATTCCAATCTATTGTACATGATTCAGGTAAGAAAGGCATTAGAGATTTACAAGAAAAAGGCAGTTTCATCTGGACTGATTAAACTAGAACCAGGCGAGACAATTTTAGATCATATGGATTACATTAACATGCACTTGCCATACAGCGCCATGGGCAAAAAAGCACTGGCATATTTGGTAAGACATGAATGGCGTCAGCTTCCAAGATGGAAACAAATTATTCAGGGGATTGCAATGGAAGAGCCTGTTCCAAAAGATCCGAGGGGAACTATTGAATCAGTACTTGGAGACCATGAATATATGACTAAAGACCACGAGTTTACAAAGTTGTTCACACAAACTCCAGAATATCAAGAAGTCTATGAGGCAAAGCTTGCAAGCTCCCTTATTGCATCAGAGATGATTGGAAATTTGTATACTGCTTCACTCTATTTGGGATTTAGAAGCAGCCTTGAATTTGAGTATCAAAAAGGAATTAGCCTTGAAGGAAAGCGTATTGGATTTGGCTCTTACGGTAGTGGCGCCAGTGCAATGGTGTTTAGCGGAGTAATTCAACCAGAATACAAAGAGGTTGTCAAATCCATGAACTTGGAGGCAGAGCTTGGCCCTAGACGTAAATTGACCTTAAACGAGTATGAAACAATTCATGAAAATAAACTAGCGCCAGAAGAATCTCTTCTAAAAACAAAACATGAATTCTTACTCGTAGATGTCAATACCACTGTCGAATCTAGAGGCGAAAGACGATACGTTTACAACGAATAATTCATGGAAGAAGAAAGTAATCCTGTCAAAGAATATCTTTTTAGTTACATAGAAAAGTCAGAAAAAAGATTCCAAGCTCTGTTTTCCCACACAAAGATGAATGAAATAATTGATGATATTTTGGATAATTGCTATCATAAAGTTGCATTAATGAAAAATAAAGAAGAGAATTTGGGGGTTTTAGCTACGGGGCTATTACACTACATGCTTACAAATGCAATGCTTGCCAGTCAAAGAAATGTAGAACTTCAGGGAGTCGAAATCGACATTGTTATTCCAGACTTGAAAACCTTAGAAAAAGATCCAAAAAAAACACTAATAATTTGCATTCCAAATACACTGGACAAAACCATCATAAAGAAAAAACTTGAGCAGCTGAAAAAAATTCAGCCAGAAAAGCAAAACATCTGGCTTGTTTTGACTCAAGACCTGGGATTTGATAAACCATATGTAATTCAAAAAGAAGAGTCATCTTTTTCAAGTATCATCTATGACATTGCACAGTTTGTAAACCTTCAAGGACAAAACAAATTCAAAATTTTACGGATTTAATTTATTTTATTAAAAAATTCATATCAATATTTTTTTTGAAATTCTTATACAAAGAATCATCACTAAGGTTCTCAATATATGGAATTGTACCTAAAATGGGAACTCCGGTTAAACTTTGCAAGTCTCGTTTGAGAGTTTTTACTGTATATCCATCAGAGTCAAAATTATTAATTATAATTCCCTTTATTGGAATTTTGTATTTTTCGCACATTTTACAAGTCATTATAGTGTGGTTTACAGTTCCAATCTTTGTCCTAGTAACAATAACTGCAGGTAATTTCATATCTTTTATCAAATTTGTCACAAAATAATTTTTTAAAATCGGTGTCATGATTCCACCCATGCCCTCAACAAGTAGCATTGAGTGAAGTTTGGATAGTTTTTTAAAATTAGTCAATACAGAGTTGACTCTAACCTTAACTTTCAAACTCTTGGATGCCGTATATGGCGATGCTGCCATTTTAAAAAACTGAGGATTCATTAAATATTCAGGATCAGAGACCTGGGCAGCTCGCGATAGAATCTCAACGTCTTCAGATTTAAAGCCCTTTTTTTGAGGAGTTCCTGCTGCAAAAGGTTTCATAATTCCTACATCAATGCCCATCTTTCGCAAAGCCACAGCAAGTCCTGCTGCCACGTATGTTTTTCCAACATCCGTATCAGTTCCAGTTATGAACAGTGAATTCATTGATTGTTATTGTAATATTTTATTGATTAATCTTTCATAGTTTAATTATTAAGATGAAATAACGTAAAAAAACACTTGAGAAAGAAGAGTTCTGTATGGCACCCTAACACTCAGATGAAAGAATGGCAATCATTTGATGAAATTATCCGCGCAAAAGGAGTGTGGTTAATTGATTCAAATGGTAACAAAATGATTGATGCTGTAGCCTCTATGTGGTGTAACGTATGGGGGCATTCCAAACAAGAGCTAGTTAGGGCAATCGCCACTCAAAGTAAAAAACTGCAGCATTCTTCCATGTTTAACCTTACAAATGAGCCTGCAGAAAAACTGGCAGACAAACTTGTAGAGATTTCTCCTGGAATGCACAAGGTGTTTTACTCTGATAATGGCTCATCTGCAATGGAGATTTCCTTCAAGCTAGCAATACAGTATTGGGATAACATTGGAGAGAAAAAGAAATCAAAGATTGCAACACTTGAGAATGGATACCATGGGGATACATTTGGGGCAATGTCTGTTGGATATGTACCAGAATTTTTTGGTAAATTTAAAAAGCAATTGTTTTCTACTATACAGATTCCAGTTCCAAACAAGTATAGAATTCCAAAAGGTTATACTTATTCTGATTATCAAAACTATTGTTTAGACAAAATTGAAAAACTATTTTCCAAAGATGATACCATTGCTGCATTTGTAATGGAGAGTGGAGCACAAGTTGCAGGCGGTGTGGTAATTTATCCTAAATATTTTCAAAAAACAATTAGTCAAATCTGTAAAAAGCATAATGTTTTGTTTGTACTAGATGAAATAGCTACAGGATTTGGACGTTTGGGTTCTATGGTACAATACACAGAACAAAAAAGCATTCCAGACATTGTTGCGTATGGAAAAATGCTAACAGGTGGATACATGACCATGGCTGCAACCCTTGCGAGCAAAAAAGTCTATGATTCATTTTTAGGGGAATTTAATGAATGGAAACATCTCTTTCATGGTCATACATACACTGGAAATCCAATAGCTGCGGCAGTTTCACTTGAGAATCTAAAACTATACCAGAAAAACAATCTGATTAAAAAAATTCAAAAGACATCCAAAATATTTGAAAAGTATTATGAAGAAATCTCAAAACTAGAATCAGTGGGCGATATCAGACACCAAGGAATGCTTATGGGAATAGAACTAGTCACAGACAAGAAGAGAAAGACTCCAATACACCCAAAAAAATCAATAAACAAAATATTCTTTGAGGAAGGAAAAAAGAATGGGATTTACCTTCGAACCCTTGGAACAAGCATGACTATATTTCCAAGGGTTCTAAGGTAAATCCCATTCTTTTTGCCTTCCTCAAAGAATATTT
>PVMK01123740.1_pt1 | contig 31374 bp, 29 predicted proteins | sample 1853481 | NCBI WGS metagenome assembly PVMK01 (sample SAMN08533507, study PRJNA380276) | Marine sediment metagenome, whole genome shotgun sequencing project.
ATGGTAAGAGAATGCAGAGAAGATCTGTTGATGACTTCAAAACTGCTATTGATGCAATCTTAAAGAAGAAGTAGCAGACCCGTTAGTCTGAACTATTTGATTTAAAGAGGCCGGGAATTATTCCCGGCCTCTTTTATTTATTGTAAGTTGAATGAATTATAAAAAGATTCAAGGGAATTGATTTGTGTGGTAGAAAAATAATTGATATAAATATAATAGTAGTAATTACAATAACCTGAATTATTTTTATAGCATGTATTATTGAATTGAATTTTGAGTCAGGAGATAACCGGAAATGAATGAAGGTCAAGGGTTCTACAATGAACTTTTTTAAGGGTTAAATTCCTTGGCTGAATCTGCATTTCCCAAGAAATGTCAGACCTGTGGACGAAAGTTTGAAACAGCGTATCAGTTCCTTAAGGAGACCGAGGATATCAGAGAGTCAGTTACAGGGCTGAAGCAGAGCAGGGATGATGAAGGAGCAATTATAGTGGAAGCCTTCAGGAATTGCCCATGCGGTTCAACATTGATGGACTTTTTTAACGATAGAAGAGATCAGTCCAAATCAGGCGATGAGAGAAGGAAAAAATTTAATGATCTACTTGCATTTTTAATAGAAAATGGGCTGGAGACAGAAGTTGCCAGGATTGAACTGTTGAAGGTAATGCACGGAGGAAAAAGTGAGATACTGGCTAAGATTCAACCCCCTGGACAGGAATAATAAATTGATAAAAATATTATCAATTTATTTAGTCTGATGATTAAAACTGTGGCCTGAGCTCATATGACAATCTTTGCAAGATTTCTTTGCTGCATTTGATTTATTCATAGTTTCTTTTTTGTGTGTCAATGAGTGGGCCTCTGAAAGCCTGTCAGATGAAATCCTCCTATGGCAGCTTGTACAGAATTCGATTGATCCTAAATAGTCTGATTTAATAGTATCAAAGCCAAATTCCTCCATATGAGAGTGTTCATGCTCGTCCCATCCCGGACCGTAAATAATTTCAGGACTACTTTTTCCTTCAGGCATGCCCTTCAACATGTGACACACTTTGCAGTCAACATTAATATTGCCAAGCTTTTTTATGGCTGCATCAATGTTATCATTTCCCTTTTTATCAGAAGAAGTTGCTATAAGGGAAATTATGTTATCAACTAATTCGTCAGACGCGTATTTGATCTGAGGCGCATGGCAGGACACACATGATTTGAAAGTCTCAGCTTTATTTACACCTGGGGCATGCAACTCTTTTTTTATTGAGGTTAAAACATCCACATCAATCAAACTGTGAGAGTGATGAGATTTCTGCCAGTCAGGAGCAATATCCTCATGGCACTGAATACACTTCGTTGAATCATTAATCGAGACAAGTTTATCAATTGATGAAGCTGCAGCCCAGACATTATGGGATGCAAATAACAGGGTGCATAAGATTAATGGTATTAATTTAATTATTGTTATCATTTTCAGAATATATACGCATTATTCGTGCTTAATAATAATTACAATCCAAAGAGCATAACATATTGATTTTAAATTAGTCATTAAGTTCATGATTTTATCATATTGATGATTATTGTCATGGGGTTGCGTTATTTTAAGCAATAGCATAGATCAGAGACACATTTAATTAGGTCTTTAAATAAGAATAAAAAAACGAGGATGTTGAAACTAGAGAGGGGGAGATATAAAAGACAAGTTAAAAGGGAGGGCCCTTTATATCGGTTTCAACATCCTCATTTATATAGTACGACAGCCCTGAAATTAATTATGTGATCTGGATCACCGGATCTTAATAGTAGAATTTTTGTATGAGGGAGTAGGGATGATCAATCAGGAAATGAGGATTTCCAGGAGCTTGTCTAACTCGTCCAGGGAATAATATTCAATTTCTATTCTCCCTTTTTTATTTGACTTATGGATTAAACGCACCTTTGTTCCAAGGCTGTGCATCATCTTTTCTTCCAGAGAGGCTATCTGGGGATCTTTGGCAGAGTTTGACTTTGAACGTTTTGCTCCTGATAATCCTTTTTTGCATAAGGCCTCGGTCTCTCTTACACTCAAGCCCTTACGAATTATCCTGGTTGCTATCTCTATTTGCACTCTCTGGTCATCAACCTGAAGCAGAGCTTTGGCATGGCCAATGCTTAAAGAGCCCTCAGCAATCCATTTCCTGACGTTGGCAGGCAGTTTTAAAATCCTGAGATAGTTTGTTACAGTTGCCCTGTCTTTACCGACTTTTCTGGACAGGTCATCATGGGTAAGATTGAAATCTTTTATAAGCCTCTGGAATGCCTCTGCTGTTTCAAGAGGATTGAGGTCTTCTCTCTGGATATTTTCTATAAGGGCCAGTTCCAGGGCTTCAACTGGCGCGACATCTTTTACAATCACCGGAATACTGTCAAGTCCTGCCAGTTTGGCTGATCTCCACCTTCGTTCCCCGGCGATTAACTGGTAAACACTACCGGCAGTCTTTCTTACAATAATAGGCTGAATTACACCTTTTTCTTTTATCGATGCAACCAGTTCATTGAGTGCCTTGTCATTAAAAATTCTTCTCGGCTGATATTCATTTGGAACAATGGAGGCAATTTTAAGTTCAAATATCGCTTTTGTGTCAATTTTCTTCTTCTCAGGGATTAAGGCTGAAAGGCCCTTACCAAGCGCTGGTTTCATTACCGATGATCTCCTTTGCAAGTTCTATATAGCTCTGGGCACCTTTTGAGCGAATATCATAAAGCATAACAGGTTTGCCATGACTTGGCGCTTCTGCAAGTGTTATATTTCTGGGAATAACCGTCTTGTATACTTTGTCACCAAAATGTTTTTTCAGTTCGTCAGTGACCTGGTTAGCCAATGAATTTCTTCCATCAAACATGGTGAGGAGTATCCCTTCTATTTCAAGAGAGGGATTAAATGAATCCTTAATAAGGTTGTATGTATGAAGCAGCATGCTGATTCCTTCAAGAGCGTAATATTCACACTGCATAGGGATGAGCAGGCTGTCAGCTGCAACCAGGGCATTCAGAGTCAACAGGCTGAGCGACGGAGGACAATCTATGAATATATAGTCATACCTGCTTTTAACAGGTTCAAGAGCATTCTTTAAAATAGTCTCTCTGCCCTCTTTAGTTGACAGCTCAAGCTCAGCACCGATGAGTTCAATATTGGATGGTAGGATTTTCAGGTTTTCCAGGCTGGTTGCCTTGATAATATCATCAAGGCCCTTTCTTTCTATATATAGATCATACAGGCTTCCGTCAGAGGAGCTTTTATCCAGGCCAAGACCGCTTGTAGAATTACCCTGGGGATCTGAATCAATAAGCAGTACCTTTTTTTCAGCTGCCGCAAGCGATGCTGCTATATTGATTGCGCTAGTGGTTTTTCCGACACCACCCTTCTGGTTGGCTACTGCTGTTATTTTTCCCATGACAAAAAAGAGTTGTAAATCCGAAACGAAAAGTATAATTATGAAATATGTTGCTTATGACTATAGAGTAACTCTAAGTACAGAACATTATATCAGGTTTGATCAGGCCCCGTCCTGTACAAATTTAAATCCTTTTTTTATGGACATTTCAGCCCTGGCCAGTTCTTTTCCCAGGTATGCTGCATGACCCAGATCTGATACCCATTGATTTTTAACAATGGTGAGATATATGTCCCGGCTGTTCTTTCCCTCAATCTTTCTTAAGAACTTATTATCATTAGAATAATGCTCTACAAGGAGGGAACCGTTCTTTTTCGAGGGGACGATCACAAAGTATCCGGCTTTGTCCAGCTTAATAGAGGTTTTTGCAAATTTCCTGGCCTTGACCGAGGAAACTGCTGAACGGGTAAAGGACATAGGCATTGAAACTGTTTGCTGATCACCGCAATCACCGACACAACCACATCCCGACGTAGTTTTGGATGCGGTTGCTTTTGCAGCAAGTTCTTTAATTCTCTTGACTAGTGATCTTGTATTTTCAGATCCCATCTGGTCATCGATAGTTATTTGTTTGCGGAATTTATCTACATCTGAAGAAGACACATTTTTTAATATTGGACGTCTTCCTTCAGATCCAATAATACGCATATTCTTGTCTACTCCGTTTTTCAACAGAGCGAGCAGTGTCTTTCCGCTTTGATGACCTGGCGCTTCTTTTCCGGCCAGGATCAAATATGAAATAGAGGAATTGGATATTGTGTTTTTTATAATTTTATCTATACCGATATTTTCTGTTTCTGTCTTTCCAATAATGCAAAGACCGGATGGTTTTGCTTTTACAAGCTTTTCCTCCAACTTTACACTTGCAAGTGTGGAAACAGCTACAGGAGCAGACTTATCCAGTACAGTATATTCACCTTCAACAGGGGGCCATGAGCTGGTATCTATTTTTATTTCACAGCTTGATAATGTGGCTGATGCCAGTTCCGGGTACTTGGTCGTGAGCATGGTCATTGCTTCAGGTGGAATACAATATTTACAGCCAAAGCAGGGGTATTCCTGTGGTTCCAGTGCTTCAGACCACTCATTAACATTCCGGAGCAGTTCCTTTGCGTCTTTTAGTTTAAGCAATGGAAGAGATGCTTTCAGATTCTCCAGAGTGCCTCTCATACAGCCGCATTTCTTGCACTTTGCAAGCTTCATACCTCGCAGAATTTCTGAATGGACCTTTGTAAACGTGGGATTCATGGAACTATTATGTATGATACCAGCGCAAAACTTCAACTTGATAGTTAAATCTAGAGTTGATAGCATTATGTTAAGAATTCATTGAGTGTTTAGGGAAATTTAAAACAGGATTACTTGATTGTTTTTGTGTAAAATGATGTTGTTAGATAATGGAAATGATCAATTTAAGGATGAGAGTAGCTACTAGACTTGATATTTATTGAATTGTTATTTATATCACTTATCAGAGAGTTTGTTTTATGAACTCTTCTCATAAACTGAATACACTCTGGGATAAAGCCAAATCCAGAATTGAGATAGCTGACCGTGCGTTTGTTTGCCTGCGGATAATTATTTTTATCGGAGGCATTGGCTGGTTATTTTTTTCTGATATTTCACTTGAGACCTTTCAAAGCGTAAGAAGTATTTTCATTTACTTCTTAATCTACAGCCTTGTCATTTATAGTTGGCTTTTTATCTCACCTGAAAAGAAAAAAACTATATATGGTATAGCCCTTTTATTTGATCTGGTTTATACATCCGTACTTGTCCGCGCAACAGGTGGTTTTGACAGCTCCTTCTTTAACGGATTTTACCTGATGACCGCACTCTATTCATTCTATTTTGGTCTTGTGCCTGGAACTGTAATAGCTGCTGTTGCGTCTGTACTCTATTTCATTAGTTGTGGCTGTGAATTTGGTTCTCTTCATTGGGCAGACTTTTTCGTAAGAATTGCTTTTTTATTTCTGCTTGCAGTTCCATTGGGAATGCTTTCTCAAAAACTAAAAAGTGATAAAGACAAGATTGAGAATCTAAATAAGGAACTGGAAGGATACATTGAAGAATTGCAGGGTATGCAGGAAAAACTAATACAGGGGGAAAAACTGTCTGCTCTTGGCAGATTAACGGCGGATGTTGCCCATGAAATAAGAAACCCTCTGACCTCAATCGGTGGATTTGCAAGACGGTTAAATAAGAAACTGACTGCCGGTACGAAAGAAAAGGAATATGCCGAGATAGTCATGTCTGAAGTTGACAGACTGGAAAGAATCCTGAGAGATGTCCTTATGTTTTCGAGAGAGGCAAGGTTTGAAATGGAGAACCAGCAGATAAACGATACTATCAGGGACCTGATTGAAACATTCAGGGGGTTATGTGATGAACAGTCGATCAAGATCGCAACAGACCTGGGGGGATCTCTTCCTGATATTCTTATTGACAGGGACCATGTGCAGCAGGCTGTTAATAATCTTATTTCAAATGCAATCGATGTAATGCCTGAAGGGGGAAGGCTCTCGATTAAAACGAGTACGGAAGAGATTCATCATGCTGATTATGTTGTTGTAGAAGTAAAGGACACAGGGCCGGGGCTTACGGCAGATGCCATGAAAATGCTGTTTGAACCTTTTTATACAACGAAGGAGATTGGTGTAGGAACAGGGCTTGGACTGTCAATATGCAAGAAGATCATGGATGAGCATAACGGATTGATATTTGTTGACAGTAAACTTGGCGATGGAACGATTTTTAAAATGTGCTTCCTTTATCAGATCGAAGAGAATGGGTCGAAAATTAAATGCTGGCAATTTCATAAATGTGGTGTTGAAAAAGCGGAAGGTGCAATCAATATGAGATGCCCTGCCTATCCTGACTATGGACGTATGTGCTGGGTTGTGGCCGGAACATTTTGCGGCAAAAAAGTAAGCGGGGCCGTGGCCCAGAAACTGGGAGACTGCAGGAAGTGCGGTTTTTATAAACGGGTTGCTGTTATGAAAGATATTTAATATTTTAATTTCTTACCAGGGTTTTATTAGCTCGGTCAGAATGATCATAGATTATTTCTTTTAAATCATTAATATGCCATTTCACATACATGATATGAAGGCCGGTAGTTTGCAATTTTGAGTGTTTTATCATAGAATGTCATGTCAGAGATTAACTGATTCGGGCCCATAGCTCAGTTGGCTAGAGCCACCGGCTCATAACCGGTTGGTCCCAGGTTCGAGTCCTGGTGGGCCCACCAGTTTTTTTCTGAATAGTTGATGAAAGGATTGAAATTAAATTGAATGACCAACTAAAACTTCTAATTGAGCTTCAGGAACTTGACACAGCTATTGTATCTATAGCTGATAACATAGCATTGCTGCCCCGTAAGCTTGCTCAATTTGAAGACCCCCTCAAGGAAGCCAGTACTTTATTTGAATCCACAAAGAAAAAATCAGAAACTCTTAACAAAAAGAAACATGACAAGGATCTGGAACTGGATGAGGTCCAGGACAAGATTGATAAGCTTAAGACCAGAAGCAATGATATTAAAACGAACAAGGAATATGAGGCCCACCGTAAGGAGATTGAGGCCTTTGAAAAGAACATTCATAAAATCGAAGATGATATCCTTGCTTTAATGGAAGCCATTGAGGCTTTTGCGGGTGATGTTCAGAAGGAAGAGGCGAAAGTCAAAAGCGCGGAAGAGGACTTTAAAATACAGGGGAAACTGATTGAAGAGAAAAAAATCAAACTTAATTCAGAAATTGATATTTGCAAAGCAAAAAGAAATGATTTTGCTGCCAGAATAGATAAAAATATCTATGATCAATATATGCAGAAATTTGAGAGGCTGGGTGGGCTTGCCGTGGTCCAGGTTGAAAATGAAATATGTCTTGGTTGCAATACCAATATCCCGCCGCAGCTTTTCAATGATATAAAGGAAACGAGCAAGACCTATACCTGCTATTATTGCAAGAGATTTTTATATTATCAGGAGCCTCCGGCTGCTGCTGAAAACCCACAGACAACCACGCCGTCCTCTTAATGACACATTACATTAATAATGGAAACTCTCAGCCAGGCCTGTTTGAATCCGGAGAAAGTCAAAAATCAGAAGAACATGCAAAGTCTGCAACGATGTTCTGTGATGGAGCATCAAGCGGAAATCCCGGGAAGTCGGGAATAGGCGTACTAATTAGCATCAATGATATCGGGTTATCAGACGAAAGCAAAACCTACAGATTATCAGAGTATATAGGTAATGCAACAAATAATGTCGCTGAATATTCGGCACTGATCAGAGGCCTGGAAAAGGCAAGGTCCCTGGGGATTAGAACCATAGATATCTATCTTGATTCTGAGCTTCTAGTGAGGCAGATGAACGGAATTTATAAAGTGAAGAATAAAAATCTGTATAGCCTCTGGACCCGTGCAAAAAAACTTTCAAATGATTTTGACAGCTGCAAGATTACCCATGTGCGAAGAGAGATGAACACAGAAGCTGACTATCTTGCAACGCAGGCTGTGAAAAAGGGAAGCTGATATAATCAGGTCCATTGATAAAACAGTAAGATTGGAGAATAACCATGGATATTAAAGCATATGAAAAGGCTTTACTAACGGCCCAGAAGATAAGTTTTGCCTATGAAGACCTGTTTGGAGATAAAGGAAGAAGGAAGCTGTTCGAGGCGATCTTTGAACGATTCCTAAATCCTGTGGACCCGAAAGGTAAACTGGAACCATATGATGCAATGGTTGCCTTGTGGAGGCAAAATCCTGATGGGCTTGATAAGATGGTCAAGGAGCTTGAAGATTCCTCGCTTATATTAAGGATTGAGTGATCTTAGTATCAGGCAATTAACAACTTCAGGAAACACCTCTCAATATCTTGAGAAATAAGAAAAAAGATCCTCGTTGCAGAGTAGGTGTCCATACTTCAATAGCAGGCGGCATTTCCAAGTCAATAGAAAGAGCAGTTCTGCTGGATTGTAATACTGTCCAAATTTTTTCCCACAGTCCAAGGCAATGGAAAAAGACCGGGATCCCTTCAAATGAAGCTGAGCGCTTTATAGCTTTAAGGCAGGAGAATGATATCAATCCTGTTTTTGTTCATGCATCATATCTGATTAACCTGGCATCTCTTTCCCCTGATGTTGTAACAAAGTCTGTAGACCTTCTTGCTTATGAAATGGAAAATGCAGACCGGATAGGCGCTGAGTATGTAGTTCTTCATACAGGAAGCGCACGGGGAGAAGATGAGACATCATCAAGGAATAGGGCATCAAGGGCATTAAAAAAGAGTTTGAAATTAAAGCACAGCAAGGCATCAATTATTCTTGAAAACACTGCTGGCCAACGAGGCGATATAACGTCGTCAATACATGCATTGGCAGATATTATAGACCAGTGCAATAGTGACAGGATTGCAGGTATATGTATAGACACATGTCATGCCTTTGCATCAGGATATGATATTAAATCCAGGAAAGGGCTGAATAAACTTATTAATGAAATCAAAAAGTATATAGGGATAGATAAGCTTAAGCTGATTCATCTTAATGACTCAAAAAAGCCTCTAGGTTCAGGTGTTGACAGACATGAACATATTGGTAGAGGCACGATAGGTATTAAGGGGTTCAGGAATATTTTATCTGACAAAAAAATTACAAAAGTACCAATCATCCTTGAAACTCCCAAAGAGAATGAAGATGATGACGTGAAGAACCTTAAGACAGTGTTATCTCTTTTAAAAGCAGGTTGATTTAATGATCTGTTTTATGGCGATAGAACCTGATAGTATTATTTATTTTAAATAATAACATCTGACTTTCAGGCGATTTTCTGCAGTTAAACCGAACCATTGCAGTCATCATATGAAACATGAATTAATGCTATGTAACTGACTGGATTGAAAAGATGAATAAATAAGTTGCGAAGATGGCAAAAGTTTTAATTGCCAAGAACAGGGAGTTTTTTATAGAATATATACATCCACAAAATCAGGCGATTTATATATTAATCTGATTGCAGCGGCGGTTAAAACCCCCAATAAGTTTGTACTGAAGTTTGACAATGGAGGAGGTGAGTTTAACCCCGCCTTTTTTGCCCTTTCTCAAGATGCGATATAAGTAGCTGAATTGAAAATCCGTAAATACATACTAACAATAAGAGTGAGGAGGAAAGAATAAAGTGAAACTGATTAAGAAGCTATATGACTGGGTATTACACTGGGCTGAAACTCCATATGCTGTGCCTGCGCTTTTCATTCTTGCATTTGCAGAGTCATCTTTTTTTCCCGTGCCTCCTGATGTCCTTCTTATTGCGCTGGCTATATCAATTCCAAAAAAGGCATTTAAGTTTGCACTGATATGTATGCTTGGGTCTGTCATTGGAGGAGTTCTGGGCTATGGCATAGGTTTGTATGGATATGAATCAGTAGGAAAACCGATTGTGGATTTTTATCATGGGCAGGAAGTAATGGAATTAATAAAAACAAAATATGACCAGCATGGATTTCTGGGCATTCTGATAGCAGCGATTACGCCAATTCCCTACAAGGTTTTTACCATAGCCTCTGGTGTATTTAAGTTTGATTTCTGGCTTTTTACCTTGGCATCAATTATAGGCAGGAGCACCAGGTTTTTTATTGTGGCTGGTCTAATCTGGAAATTCGGATCTCCCATCAAGAATTTTATTGAAAAGTACTTTAACCTTCTGAGCATTCTTTTTATCATTTTACTTGCAGGAGGTTTTTTACTGATCAAGTATGTACTTTAAGCGAGAGAATTCTTCTTAATCACTGTTTTACCGCATATTTAAGATCTTTATTATCGCTGTCATAATAACTGATGTGAATATTGTCGTTTTCATCTGTAGCAACTGAAGAAAACTCACCAACACTTGCTGTATCATCCACAATGATTATTTCCCAATTACTGCTCAGGGTGCAATCAGTGGTTGCAGTACATGCAGCATATTTCAGATTGTCATTGTTAAAGTCATGATAGCTGATATGTAAATTATCCTGAGAGTCTGCAGCAATGGATGAATAATCACCTACATCGACTGCACTGTCTATAGTTACTTTGTTCCAGCTTGATGTCAGAGTGCAATCAGCAGAGGATAAACAAAAGGCATATTTAAGATTCCCATTATCAACATCATAATAGCTGATATGGATATTATTACTGAAGTCACAGGTGATAGATGAATACTGTCCGGCATCTTCCGTAGTGTCAATCATTGCTATATTCCAGCTGGATGGATTTGTACAATCGCTTGTGCTCAGGCAGGTAGCATACTTCAGATTTCCTTCAAACAGGTCTGCTGAATCATAATAGCTGATATGAATATTATTGCTTGAGTCAGAAGCAATAGATGAATATTGACCCACATCTCCTGAGTTATCAATAATTGATGAAGACCAGTTGCTGTTCTGATTGCAATTACTTCCTGACTGACAGTAAGCGTATTTTAGGTATCCATTATCAGAATCGTAATATGAAATATGGATGTTATCAAGCAGGTCTATATTCATGGAGGTGTCTGATCCCACGTCTCCAGTGCTGTCGATCGTAATGTTGCTCCAGTTTGAGTTTTGAGTACAATCACTTGATGAAGCACAGGACATCAGTATCAAATTTCCGTTTGTAATGGCTGTAGCATCATAAAAACTGATGTAGATATCTCCATGAGAATCTGTAGATAATGATGTAAATGTAGTTGCCAGAGATACGCTTCCCATATTTATCAATGATACTGGCGTGCTCCATGCACCTGAACTGTAATTTGCATATTTGAGTTTATTGTTTGTTGAATCATAATAGCTGATATGGACAGAGCCTGTTGAAATGGATGTGCTTAAACCTACATCATCCTGGCTGTCTATGGTTGAAACTGTCCAGGTTGCTGGTACATCGTCAGTTGTTCTACAGTACTGAGTACTTCGGACTGATTCATTGTCAGAGGCATCATATGCTGAGATTTCATAGCAATAACTGGTGCTGGGAACAAGACCGATACTGCTGTATGTAATCGATGATGTTGTTGCGATCTCTGAATTGTCTTTATAAACCCTGTATCCGGTGACTCCTACGTTATCTGAAGATGCAATCCAGTTGAGGTCTATCTGCTGTCAGAAACAACTGTCAGAGTCATCACGTAGGGACTGACGGAGCCTCAGTATCAGCAGTGTGCTGTTAGTACCGCCACCACCGCAGGAAATTATAAAAATACAACTTAGCACTAAACATATTGACCGGATATTTAAGTGTATCTGCATTTTACTCGTGAATTGATTTTGTAATAATTGGGATATATAAGGACTGTTTTTAATTTCAGACATGACTTACCTTTTATGATATGTGAATAATGCACAGTCCTCTGTGATAAATGTCACAATAATGCTATTAAGATCACTTTAAGATCATAAAATCTCTATAATTAATTATCTCGCATATATAAGGAAAGTCAACTGAATAATATTGAGGGGAAACAAAAAAAGCACAGATAAGAATATCTGTGCTTTTTTTATCATTTGTAGGGGCAATTCATGAATTGTTCCTACAATAATTGAACTATTTTTTTCTCTTGTTTTTCAACTGTGCCTGTGCAGCTGCAAACCTTGCAATAGGAACCCTGAAAGGTGAACAGCTTACGTAATCAAGGCCAATATTGTGACAGAATTCAACTGATTTCGGCTCTCCACCGTGCTCACCGCAGATACCGAGTTTAAGGTCCTTTTTGACCTTTCTGCCTTTTTCTACTGCTATCTTCATGAATACGCCGACACCGGTTTGATCAATAGAGACAAAAGGATCATCTTCCAGTATTCCTTCTTCTACATAGAAGGGCAGAAATCTTCCGGCATCGTCCCTTGAAAGACCGAATACCGTTTGCGTAAGATCGTTGGTGCCGAATGAATAGAAGTCGGCAACTTCTGCGATCTCATCAGCAGTTACGCATGCGCGCGGAAGCTCAATCATAGTTCCTATGGTGTAAGGAACCTTGACCTTTGCTTTTTTCTGAACTTCATTTGCTACGTTTATAACAACCTCTCTCATGGCTTCAAGTTCTTTTACATGGCTGACAAGAGGGATCATTATTTCAGGGATTACTTTAACTTTTTTCTTCGTGAGTTCACATGCTGCCTCCATGATTGCCTGTGCCTGCATGGCATAAATTTCAGGATAAGTCACCCCGAGACGGCATCCTCTGTGTCCAAGCATGGGGTTAAATTCATGGAGTGATTCATTCTTTGCCTTAAGCTGTGCAAACTGTACCTTCATGCTCTTGGCAAGAGACTTCAGGTCCTTATCAGTATGGGGCAGGAACTCATGCAGTGGCGGATCAAGAAGCCTTATTGTAACAGGAAGGCCTTTCATTGCCTTGAAGACTCCAAGGAAGTCCTTCTTCTGGAACGGGAGCAGTTTGGCAAGGGCCTTATTTCTGCCTTCCAGTGTCTCTGAGAGAATCATCTCTCGTACAGCCTTGATCCTGTCCGGTCCAAAGAACATATGCTCTGTCCTGCATAGGCCTATTCCCTCGGCTCCGAATTTAAGGGCTGTTCTGCAATCTTCAGCGGATTCGGCATTTGTCCTGACCTTGATGAACCTGGACTTGTCTGCCCATGTCATAAGCTCTTTGTACCATTTGTTATGTTCAGGATTTGCAGGGGTGAGTTTTAATTGGCCTTCATAGAAAGTTCCCTTTGTTCCGTTCAGTGTAATCCAGTCTCCCTGTTTCAGTATTTTTCCGTTAACATTTACTTTCTTAGCCTTTAAGTCAATATGAAGGTCAGAACAGCCAACGATACAGCACATACCCCAGCCGCGTGCAACAAGGGCAGCGTGACTGGTCATACCACCTTTTGCAGTAAGAATGGCCTCAGCCGCATGCATACCGTGAACGTCTTCAGGTGATGTCTCGTTTCTGACGAGAATGACTTTCTCGCCTTTCTTTGCCCATGCCTCTGCGTCATCAGCTGTGAGAACTATCCTTCCTTTTGCTCCGCCTGGTCCTGCAGGAAGTCCCTTTGCAAGCAGGCCGGCTTTTTTCTCGGCTGCGGCATCAACACTTGGGTGAAGGAGTTCATCTATCTGGTCAGGTCTTACTCTGAGAATGGCTGTCTCTTTAGTGATCAGTTTCTGCTTTGCCATCTCAACTGCCATACGGATAGCTGCCTGACCATTACGTTTACCAACTCGGGTCTGGAGCATCCAGAGCTTTCCTTCTTCAATAGTAAATTCAATGTCCTGCATGTCTTTATAATGGTTTTCAAGTCTTAATTCATAACTATGAAGCTCTTTGTAGAGCTTCGGCATATTTCCTTCAAGAGAAGGAAGATGTCTTGTGTCTGCAGTCTTGCCTGCCTTATTCACCGGGTTGGGCGTTCTCAGTCCTGCTACAACGTCTTCTCCCTGTGCATTAGAAAGCCATTCGCCAAAGAACATGTTTTCACCTGTTGCAGGGTTACGTGTGAAGGCAACACCTGTAGCCGAGTTGTCTCCGGTATTTCCAAATACCATTGTTTGCACATTAACCGCTGTGCCCCACCAGTCGGGAAGGCGTTCGATCTTTCTGTATGCAATGGCGCGCTTACCCATCCATGATGAAAATACAGCGCTGATACTTCCCCAGAGCTGCTCCTGGTGAGTATCAGGAAAGGGTTTCTTCAGTGTCTGTTTTATAATTTTCTTAAACTGATCACAGAGTTTTTTGAGATCCTCAACTGTCAGGTCAGTATCACTTTTATACTTGTTCTTCTTTTTTACTGATTCAAGAGCATGTTCAAGTTTATAGCGGATTCCGTCATGGTCTGTTTTAGGCTCAATTCCACCACCCTTTTCCATAACAACATCAGAGTACATCATCATCAGACGACGGTATGCGTCATATACAAAACGGGGATTATTGGTTTTCTTTATAAGGCCGGGAATCGTCTTTGTCGTTAAACCGGCATTTAGGATGGTCTCCATCATTCCGGGCATTGAAGCACGTGCTCCTGAACGAATTGACATAAGAAGAGGGTCTTTCGGGTCACCGAATTTTTTGCCCATTATTTTCTCAACCTTAGCCATTGCAGTATCGACCTGCTTCTTCAGGTCCTTCGGATACTTTTGTTTGTTATTGTAGTACTCGGTGCAAACTTCAGTAGTAATGGTAAATCCAGGTGGTACAGGGAGTTTAAGTTTCGGGTGTCCTGCCATTTCAGCCAAATTGGCGCCTTTTCCACCCAAAAGGTTTTTCATTGCTGATTTGCCGTCGGCTTTGCCAGCCCCAAAGAAGTAGACATACTTTTTGGCCATTTCCATCCTCCAGATTTTAATTAAGATTTGTTAATAAAAGTAATAAGTTAATTGTCCGCTTGAGAGACGATATTTTACACAAAACATTCAATCAATTCAATTAGCTGTTTTATTAATAATATTAATTACATCATTGATTAAATTGCATGAATAATAAAGAAGAATTACTCCTGCTGAGTGGACTTATTAAATTAATCTAGATAATACTGCGGGAAATAACGCTGTTGACGATTATATAGTATTGATTGTTTATGTAACTTATTGAAATTAAAACAATTTTACTTGACATGAAACATGCCTTTTAATTTCAAATGTTAAAGATAATCTGTCAATATCCGATGATTATATATATATAGTTATGTTTATTTATAGTCCGTAATGTATATACAGTTTTGAACAGAGAACATATTATCAAGTTGTCTGAATATAAAATGTTATGACGAGGCTTAGGACAGGATGAAAAAATATTTAGTAGTTGCAATGATTATTTTGTTTATGATCTCAAGCACATCATATTCGATGGATCTGACTATTGGGCTTGTGCCTGAACAGAATATATTCAAGCAAGTTAAGAAATATAAAATACTTGAAAAATACATTAAAAGAAAAAGCGACATAAATATTAATTTCACAATACTGACCAGGCATGGAAGTTCAATCAATGACTTTAAAAGAAGAAATCTTGACGGTGCGTTCTTGTGCAGTTTGACAGGTGCAAAAGCAAAGGAGGAGCTGAAAGTACAATATATTGTGAGCATTGTAAACTCTGATGGCAGGGCAACATCACGTAGTTACATTTTCAGTCATAAGGACAGCAAGATAAATAATGTAAAAGAGATGAGATATAGGGTCATGGCATTTGTAGACAAGGCAACAGCAACAGGATATGCATACCCCGTTGCTTACCTGGTTGAACATGGTATATATGATATAAATGTTTTTTTTAAAGATTATTTCTTTACCGGAAGCCATGATGCTGCTATTTATGCAGTGCTCAATAAGAAGGCTGATATTGGTGCTGCAAAAAGCAGTGTCTTTAATATGCTTGCCAGAAAAAACGATCGAATCAGGAATAACCTGAAAATAATTGCTGAATCAGATGAATTCCCCTCTAATGTATTAGTTATGAGAAAAGACCTGCCTGAGGATATAACAAAAGGTTTAAAGATGGTGCTTATCAACATGGACAAGAATAGTGACGGAAAAGAAGCACTGGGACGATTTGGTGCAATGAAATTTATTGAGACCAGGGAAAGTGATTATCATGCAGTACTTGATATTGCAGAGAAGGTTGAAGTTATCAATATGACGGCCCCGCAGTTTAATGGAAGAAGACAGGATTAAATGAGAAAAAAGATCATTTTATCACTATTAGCATTAATGATTATTTTTGCTAGTGGTGCTTTTATATCCATTCACTTAACAAGAAATACAGTGTCTGAATTGGATTTCCTGATTGAACTTCATGAAGTGGAAGAGATGCGGCGGTCCCTGATAATTGATATCCAGGCGGTCCAGTCTAATATTTATGCGATGGGCACTCCTTTCGCCGAGAATATTGACTCGATGGTAATTAATATGATGAAACTCGAAGAAGCGGCTGATCAATGTACTGCATGTCATCATTCTCCACAGTTGACAAACCGAATAATAAATATTCAGACATTAATTGTTGATTATGAAGAAATGCTAAGCAGTGTTATCTTGACTGAAGGTGTTTCAAGTAGTCTTGAAAGTGAAAAGGCAAGTGTGATCAGCACTGGTAATAATATTATTAGTAAGGTACAGAAGATGTCCCATATGGGGACATCAAGCCTGAACAGGAAAACCAGCGATGCTCTAAACAGTATGAGCAGTATTATGTCAATACTTTTTATTACTCTGATCGCGACTTCTATTTTATGCATTTTAGTTGCATGGAGATTGGTTAGGTCTATTACCCGGCCTGTAAATAAACTGCTTGAAGCAACCCGGATGATTTCATCAGGAAAACTTGGCTCAACCATTTCGTATGATGACAGGGATGAATTTGGAGAACTTGCGGATCACTTTAATGTTATGAGTACTGCGATCAAGGAAGGGTACGAAGAACTGGAGAAAGAAGTAACAGAAAGAAAAGAAGTAGAGAGTGCCCTTAGTAAATCTGAAAAATTTCTGAGCACCACTTTTGATAGCATTCGCGATCCTTTCTGTATTTTTGATACTGAGTTCAGGATAGTTATGGCTAATGAAGCATATGCAGAATTGAAAGACAAAAAAATCAATGAGTTGACAGGGAATAAATGCTATGATGTGTTGCCTGATAAAAGTCTGGCATGCAGGGAATGTGTTGTTCAGAAAACGTTCATGTCAGCAGATCCATGTGCAACTGACAGGGCCCTTATTCAAGATGATGGATCAACGATGTGGCTCGATATTTTCACTTATCCGATTTTTGATGAAAATGGCAAGGTCTCTCATGTTATTGAATATATAAGAGACGTTACAGGCAGAAAACTCACAGAGGGGGCATTAAAGGAAAGCGAGGAACGGTATGCACTGGCCTCCAGGGGTGCTAATGATGGACTATGGGACTGGGACATTAAGTCCAATACTGTCTTCTATTCAGAAAGATGGAAATCCATGCTTGGTTTTCAGAACGAGGAGTTTAAGAACAATCCAGACGAATGGTTTGACAGAGTACATCCTGATGAGCGCATGCAGGTTAAGACTGAAATTACAGCTCATATTAATGGGCATACTCCACATTTTGAAAATGAGCACAGGATCATGCATAAAGATGGATCCTACCGATGGATGTTAAACAGGGGACTTGCTGTTCGTGATGCTTCAGGAAATGCTTACCGTTTTGCCGGATCCATGACAGAAATTACAGACCGTAAAATGGCGGAAGAACAGCTTATGTTTGATGCTCTGCATGATGTACTGACAGGTTTGCCTAACCGTCTACTTTTCATGGACCGACTTGATCATGCTGTCAACCGTGAAAAGAGGCATAAGGATTATTTATTTGCAGTATTATTCCTTGATATAGACCGCTTTAAGGTACTGAATGACAGTCTTGGACATGCTATTGGAGACATGATGCTTATTGCTGTCAGTAAAAGGCTTGAAGAGAGCCTGAGACCGGGTGATACAGTTGCCCGTCTTGGAGGGGATGAATTCGCCATTTTGCTTGAAGACCTGAAAGACAGAAGCGAGGCCATGTTTATAGCTGAACGTATACAGGACAAACTATCGGCACCTTTTGACCTGAGCGGGCAGGAAGTATTCACTTCTGTGAGCATAGGAATAGTTTTTAACACAACTGGATATGACCATCCTGAGAACCTGCTGCGAAATGCAGATATTGCAATGTATCATGCAAAGGCAAACGGCAATGCCCGTAGTGAAGTTTTTAATATAGGAATGTATGCTGATGCAGTAGCACGGTTGCAGCTGGAAACAGACATGCGTCAGGCAATTATTCAAAATGAATTTGTACTCCACTATCAGCCCATTATATCTGCGCGGACAGGGGCCATTGCAGGATTTGAGGCCCTTGTGAGATGGCAGCATCCGGAAAGAGGTCTTTTACCTCCCGGTGAGTTTATATCCAATGCCGAAGAGACTGGAATGATAATTAACATTGGAGAATGGGTGCTTGAGGAGGCATGTCGTAAGGTAAGTGTATGGAACAGGAGTATTCCGGATTGCGGTTCATTAACAATTAGTGTGAATCTTTCAAGCAAGCAGTTACTGCCGACGCTGGTCAAAAAACTGGACCAGGTTATCCGGGCAACAGGGATAGCTCCGAACAATCTTATACTTGAAATCACAGAAAGCATGATAATGGAAAATGCAGAATCAATCGGTCCAATAATGGAGCAGATAAAAGATATGGACATTAAAATGCATATTGATGATTTTGGTACCGGCTATTCATCATTGAGATATCTGCACGACTTTCCTGTTGATGCCCTGAAGATAGACCGATCCTTTATTGATGGCATTACTGACAGTAAAGAGAAGTCAGAGATTGTTAATGCAATAACGACATTGGCGCACAGCATGAATATGGAAGTTGTTGCCGAAGGAGTGGAAACAGAAGAGCAGTTGAATCAGGTCACTTCACTTCATTGTGAATATATACAGGGTTTTTTGTTTTCCAAACCCCTTGAAAGTAAAAAAGCAGAGGAGCTGTTAAGTCAGGGGAAAATGGATTTTATCCGGAATTTAACGCACTCTTTTAAACAGTAACCTATTCTTCGAGAATCTTAGAAAAATCACCGAGAGAGTCAAAGAGAAATTTTACTTTCTGCAGCAGAGCGAGTCTATTGTTCCTTATCTGAAGGTCTTGATCCATAACTAAAACTTTGTCAAAAAAAGTGTTAATAGGAGATTCAAGGTCATACAGGGCAATGTATCCCTTGCTCTTAATCATTTCACTGACACTGTCTAACGCTTTAAGCAGGTCCTTTTCTGAACTTTCAGATAACATGGACTCATTAAGCTTGAGATCTTCTGTTTTAGAAAGTATGTTGTAGACCCTTTTAGCTGATATTAACAGGCCCGGGAAACCAGGTTCTTTCTTTAAAGATGAAAGGGTTTCTATCCTTAATGAAAGGCTTTTAATCTCAAGTTCGTCTGAAGATACTACTGCATTGATAAGGTCATGGCTGTAACCCTGTCCTAGCAGGATACCCTCGAGTCTCTGGTTAAAAAACTGAACGACCTGTGATGTTATCTTTTTTCTATTGTCGGGCGAACTTCCCAGTTTGCTCAGTGAATTATCAATTAATTCATTAATGGAAATAAGATAACCCCTGCCCTGGATTATATTTATTACTCCAATTGCCTGACGCCTTAAGGCAAAGGGGTCTTCAGAACCTGTCGGGATTTGTCCCAGATAAAAGAAAGAAGCTATATTATCGATCCTGTCTGCAAGAGACACAATCGTTCCGATTTCACTGGACGGTAGATTATCTCCTGCAAATTTAGGTTGGTAATGTTCATTAATGGCAGAAGCAACCTGATCGTTTTCCCCTGAGATAGATGCATAGATCATTCCCATATACCCCTGAAGTTCAGGGAATTCACCTACCACACCTGTAACCAGGTCAGCCTTGGCCAGTATTGCTGTCCTCAGAATATCTTCTTTCTGATCAATATTGAGATAGTCAGCAATAAACGAGCACAATTCAACAACTCTTTCGGTCTTGTCAAAAAGACTGCCCAGCTTTTCCTGGAAGGTAACACGTTTAAGGTCCTCCACGTAGTCTGCCAATGGTTTTTGCTTATCATCAGAAAAATAAAACCTTGCATCTTCAAGTCTTGCTCTAAGTACCTTTTCTGCACCTCTGCGGACAGTATCGTTGTTTTCAGATTTAGTGTTGCTGATAATTATAAAATGAGGCAGAAGTCCGCCTTCATTATTTTGAGTAGAAAAGTATTTCTGGTGTGTCCTCATTACCGTTATCGGCAATTCTTTGGGAAGATCCAGATACTTTTCTTCAAAACTTCCCAAGTACAGCATTAGGAAATTCTACTAAATTAGTTACTATATCAAGCAGTTCTTCATCTTCATTTATTTTACACCCCTTTTCAGATTCTATTGCTTCTATCTGATCAGCTATTATTTTCTTTCTTGTAGCTATGTCTGCAATAACATGAGACAGGTTTAGATTTGATATGTAATCTTCAGCTCTTTTTAGAGTTATGGCAGCAGGTGAAAGGAATCTGTGTCCATAGGTGATATTGCTGCTTTTTATTCCTTCAAGCTCAAAAGGTATTATGCTTTCTCCATAGAGAGCAACAATCCAGTGAATGGGTCTGAAAAACCTCAGAGTCCCGTTACCCCAGCGCATTGACTTGGGAAGCTGAAGAGAAGATATTAGTTGCGGGATTGATTCAGACAGAACTTCCTCTGTTGAGCGGCCTTTTTCTTCTACTGTAGCAGAGAGGTATTCTCCACGGTCAGTTTCAACTATCTTCAGATCACCAACATCTATATTTAGAGACCTAGCGAACCCTGTAGCAGCCTTTGTAGGCGCACCGTTGTCATCATAGGCGATTTTTTTTGGCGGTCCTATAGATTCAACTACCCTGTCTTTCTGTCCTTCAACCACATCCTCTATTAATAAAGCCAATCTTCTGGGAGTAGCATAACCATGCATGCTGCCGTGATCAATATAGGAATCAGCTAATAACTTAGAGATCTCATCCCTTAATAAATCCAGACCACTTTGAACAAACCTTGCCGGAATTTCTTCAGTTCCTATTTCAAGTAAAAAAGATTTCATAATATTCATAAGGGTTCAAGGATTCCAGGGTTCAAGGTGACAAGTGAAAACAATTAATTCCCTTCACTTGAATCCCTGCCTGCCGGCAGGCAGGCTTGACTCCTAGCACCCTTGGATCCCTTTTTTGTTCTTTAATAAAGGGAACCCCATTTCTTCTCTCTGTTTCAAATATTCCCTTGCACATTTTCTTGCAAGGTTTCTTACTTTGGCAATATAAGCCGTTCTTTCAGTTACACTGATCGCACCTCTTGCATCAAGCATGTTAAAGCTGTGAGAACATTTAAGGCAATAATCATATGCTGGAAGGACAAGATTTTTTTTAAGCAATTGAATGGCTTCGCCTTCATACATTTCAAATAGCTTCAGATTCATACTCACGTCAGCTTCATCAAAATTGTATTTTGAAAACTGCACTTCTGTTTCATGATGAATGTCTCCATAGGAAGTATTGCTGTTCCATTGCAGATCATAAACATTATCTACTTCCTGAAGGTACATGGCTATTCTCTCGATACCATATGTAAGCTCAACAGAAATAGGCTTTAAATCAATTCCTCCTACCTGCTGGAAATATGTGAACTGTGTGACTTCCATTCCATCAAGCCAGACTTCCCACCCAAGTCCCCAGGCACCAAGAGTAGGGGATTCCCAGTCATCTTCAACAAACCTGATATCATGTTTGAGCAGATCAATATTAATTGATGAGAGGCTTTCCAAATACAGGTCCTGCACGTTTAGTGGCGAGGGTTTTAATATTACCTGATACTGATAATAATGCTGTAGACGGTTCGGATTTTCTCCATATCGTCCGTCTGTAGGTCTTCTTGAAGGCTCTACATAGGCTGTTTTCCAGGGCTCTGGACCAAGTACCCTGAAGAATGTAGCAGGATTGAAAGTTCCGGCTCCAACCTCAATATCATAGGGCTGATGAATTACACAGCCCTGATCGGCCCAGAATTTATGAAGCTGTAGAATAAGGTCCTGTAAGTACAATTTTTGTTATAATCTTTAGGGATTTGCAGTATAATTTATAAAGATAAATCTTATAAAGAAGGATATCTCTTTGTCAAATCAGTCTATGGATCGACATTTGTTAACTATGATTAAGGTCATACAATAAATAGATACAGTGGTTATAATAAATTAATTCAAAAAAACAGGAGGAAACGATGTTGAAAGAAAGAGTTGAAGAAGTACTTGAAAAGGTAAGACCAATGCTGCAGCGTGATGGAGGCGATGTGGTTCTTGTTGATGTTCAGGATGACGGAATCGTCAAGGTAAAGCTCACTGGAGCATGTTCGGGTTGTCCAATGTCTACCATGACATTAAAGAATGCTATTGAGGAGACAATTAAAAAGGAGATACCTGAGATCAAATCAGTTGAACAGGTTACGTAATAACATGAGATTTGGCGAACATAGACCAAGGAGGCCGGGAATATGGAATTAACAGTAGTCTGGTATCTGAGAATGAGCCTGGTTTATTTTATTGGAGGTGCGATTATAGGTTTTTCACTCCTTTTATGGCCAGGTGAAGCAGGTTATTATATTTCATCGCATGTACATCTTAACCTGCTTGGGTTTATGTCAATGATGATATATGGAGTTGGATATCATATCCTTCCCAAGTTCAGCGGCCAGCATATTTATAGCCCCATGATTATGAAAGTCCAGTTCTGGCTTTCAAATGCCGGTCTTATAGGCATGGCAGTCTGCTGGCCTTTTGTTGCCAGGGGAAGTGAAGGCACAGCCGAAACCATTTTGATCCTTACAGCAGCCATGTCTTTACTCTCGATAATTTTATTTGCCTTTAATATTTTAAAGACAGTAAAAGCGGTTAAGATGTGAAATGATATTTTTGTTTTACTTGCGGCTGCTTCCTATGATTAAAATCATAGATACAGGCTGAATCTTTTGATATAGTAGTTTTATAACAATTAATGACTTTTGGAGGATTTATGACTACAAAAATTGAAGTTACCAAAGATTCAGTGATTGGCGAGGTTATCAAATCAGTGCCTGGTGCTGAAGATATTATAAAAAAGTATTTTGGAACAGGATGTTTTACATGTCCGGGAATTAATGTGGAATCCATTACATTTGGTGCAGCCATGCATAATGTTGATCCTGAAAAGGTTGTATCTGAAATAACAGAGCTTATCGAAAAAGGCAGCTGACAACTGGTAAAATCCTTGCCGGTTGTTAGCTTTTTTGTGTCTTATATCTGCTTTCCCTATCTAGTATTTCTGCATTTCCAATTTTCATTTGAATAAAGCCTAAATAAAATCAGTCAATCAAATTAACACTGTTGTAAAAGTTTGCTGAAGCTATGGTTATGAAGATTAAATGTATCATTGTAAATATGAAGTGTAAAGAATCTTGACAAGAATAATTTAATGTGATATCTTAACTGTATACTTCTTCTTATTATTACAAAATCTTTTCTAACCAAAACAAGTAGTTAAACATGTAAGGGAGAGAAAAACATGCCACGAATAGATGTAAGATGCAAAGTTGATCTGCCTGTTTCTATTATTACAATGAAAAACGGTGGTAAAGGTACTTCAGAAACAAAGGCAAAATTTTCCTCTATCAGTCTGGGTGGTGGATATATTAATCACAATTTTTCAAATAACAGTAATAAAATAGTAGGTCTTAAATATGATTTGCCAAGTCATGGTGAATTTGAAATTCTTGGTGAAGTGATACGTTCTGAAGGTGCTGGATTTGCAACGAGATTTTATAACTTAAACAGAGATGCCAAAATTAAACTATGGGATTATATTAAAGATAATTTAGCTAATGATTTGTCATGTTCATATTGCGGAAAAGAGAACACTCAGAAACTCAGAGTATGTGATAAATGCGGATGGGGTCTTAATTTTCACTCCCAGGATTATATAATTAGTCATGAAAAAGAGTCTTTTATAAACAGGCTTGAATCTAAAAGCAGTGAATTTTCAATTGAGGACATATACAGAGTGCTCAATTACGTTGATGTTGAGATATTGAAAATAGGTAAAAACCTTGAAATTAATGAAGAGTTTGTAGGTTCCAGCCAGGGACTGTTAAATGTCTTTTCCATGATCAGAAAAGTGGCGCCAACAGATATTCCAGTTCTTATTACAGGAGAAAGCGGTACAGGAAAAGAGTTGACTGCAATGGCTATTCATGAGAGGAGCCAGCGAAGAAACAAGCCGTTTGTGACGATCAATTGTGCGGCAATTCCAGAGAATTTAATTGAAGCAGAACTGTTTGGCTATGAAAAGGGAGCTTTTACAGGAGCATATACCAGTAAGATGGGCAAGTTTGAATATGCTGATGGCGGGACAATTTTCCTCGATGAAATAGGCGAACTTTCCCTTCAGCTACAATCCAAACTCCTTAGGTTTATTGAGGACAAGATTGTTGAGAGAATAGGTAAAAACGGTGGTAAAAAGATTGATGTAAGAGTGGTAGCTGCAACAAACAGGGAACTGAAAAATGCCATTGCCCGCGGAACTTTTCGCAAAGATCTATTTTACAGGCTTGATGTTTTTAATATTAATTTACCACCTGTTAGAGACAGGGGAGATGATAAAATTATACTTGCAAGATACTTTCTCAATAAATTTTCCAAGGAAATGAATTTGACTAAGACATTTTCACCTGAGGCAATCGATTCCATAAAGGGTTATGACTGGCCCGGTAATGTGCGGGAGATTATTAATAAAATCAGAAGATCTGTGGTTATTTCAATGGAACTTGCAATTACACCTGAGGATATGGATCTTGATATTCCTGTGCAAACAGATGTACTTACTTCGTTAAAAGAGGTGAGACACACTCTTGAGAAGCAGAAGCTGATTGAGGCCCTCAAGCATTGCAACAATAATATATCCAAAGTAGCAAGGGTTCTTGGAATAAGCAGGCCGTCTGTATATAGTCTTAGGAAAAAATATAATATTTAAGGATGTTTAAGTAGAATTTTCATCTACCTGAAAGTGTAAAGTAGCGCAGTTACTGTCAATTATACTGACAAAATAATAACACTTTCAATCCCTTCAAATTTGTAACCCCCTTTATTTTAAATAAACCTGGGCTGGGCATATTAATTGCTTTAATATATATTGAAGGAGGGTGCAATGTTATTCAGTCATTTAAAATCACTGTTTTTCATTCTGGAGGAATCCCCTTTTTTTACAGATCTCTCGATCAAGGAAAGAGAGTCTCTAATGGATGAGTTGCTTAAGTCTTATCCTCAACTGCTTCAAAAGCCTGAGAATGATCCTGTAATGGGATATGAAGCAAGCTGGCTGCCAAAGCAAAGTAAATAGCTATTCTTACTTTTGGGTTGTATCCCGGATCAGTGAGAGATCTAAAGTACAATTTGGCAGATAAGGTATTTGAATAATGTTATTGACATACAAACATACATTGATGCAGAATTTACAAACAAATATGAACGTTGCTTACAGAAATAATCAACCGTACTTAATTAAGTCTAAAATCACTTTATGGGATGAGACTGATGAATAAGCGCTCATGTCATAGAAAATACCTCGCTTGTTGCTTGCCTGTTAGTAAGCGATAGTTTTTATTTGAACATTATTAATTCAGTCACCATCCTTAAAATAACGGACTGTTATTTTATCTTTATATCATTTATCAGGCCATCATATCACGGTCAAAACTAATCTGAATAACTGTAAGCATTGACTTTTTAAGTATATTGTTTTAAAAATATTACATGAAAAAGGCTTTATTAGTGCCTTTGCTATTGATATTTTTAATAAACTATAGTGAAGCGAAGAAAAGTATTTCCATAAATAAGCTTCGCTACTCAACATATCAGACCCATACCAGGGTTGTTCTTGACCTTGACGGTTCAGCAGAGTTTACCCGAAATCGCCTAACCAATCCTGACAGGATTTTTTTTGACCTGAAAAACTGCACTCTTCCTTCTAAAGATAAAACCGTGTCTGTTAACAATGGTACGCTTAATTCAATTCGCATGGCCCAGTATGACAGCAAGACTGTCAGGGTAGTGCTTGAAGTGAATGATATCCGGAAATACTCTGTTTTTACACTTGAAGACCCAAACAGGCTTGTCATAGATATATATAATGGTAAGAATAAAAAAAGGGCCAAAAAAGATTCCAAATCCCGCGGCAAGGTTCTGGCTGACAAAAACAAATATAAGATTAAAAGAGTAGTCATTGATCCCGGACATGGTGGAAGAGATCCTGGAGCCGTAGGCCCGAGAGGAACGCGTGAAAAAGACATTGTTCTGCGTGTCGGCAAAAAGCTCGGCAAACTGTTAAAGAAGGATGGAGTAGAAGTTATATTTACAAGGGACAGGGATAAATTTGTTCCTCTCAATGAGAGAACAGAAATAGCTAACTCAAAAAAAGCAGACCTGTTTATTTCCATACACACCAATGCCAGTAAAAAACGAAAGACAAGAGGTATGGAAACTTATTTTCTCAGTTGGTCAAATGACCGAGAAGCTATCAAGGTAGCAGCCAGGGAGAATAAGGTGTCCATTAAAAAGATGCAGAAAATGCAGGGAGGACTGTCCATGATTCTTCAGGACCTCGCAAGGAACAGCAAGAGGGAGGAGTCGAAGAGACTGGCCTATAGCGTTCAAAGTGAAATGGTAAATTCTTTAAAAAGAGACTATAACAAGATACATGACCTTGGGGTTAAATATGCCCTCTTCTATGTTTTGGTGGGAGCGGAGATGCCATCCATTCTTGTGGAAATATCATTTATAAGTAACCGTGATGAAGAAAAGAGACTGGCGACAAATAAATACAGGGACAGGATCGCAAAGGCCATAGCAAAGGGCATTGATAACTATATATCGAAATCTACTCTTATTGTTAATCCTGATGTTCGTGGACTGCCCAGTGGGTGAAAAAGTTGTAGCTCTTGCCTTGCCTTAAGTTATCCGTTATTTCTATTCAATCTTTAGAAATGGAGACCCCTTTTGAGTATTGACCTGCTTTTGAAAAATGGATTTGTAATAAATGGGGCTGAAGATGGATCACCTGTGAGGGCAGATGTTGCTATTGAAGGTGATCAGATAAAAGCTGTCGGAGAACTGTCACATGTTGAAGCCAAAGAAGTAATAAATATAAAAGATTTTTGCATATGTCCGGGATTTATAGATGCACACGCACATTCAGAGTTTACACTCCTTGCAGACGGCAGGGCAGAGGGGAAAAATCAGCCAGGGGATAACCACCGAAATTAACGGCAACTGTGGAATGTCTGCTGCCCCTTTGTATGGAGATGCCCTTGAACATAGAGACAGGGAGCTCAGTGACCTTGGCATAAAGGAGCGATGGAATACATTTGATGAATACTTTGCTCTTCTGGAAAAGAAACAGTTTGCTCTTAACTTTGTTACGCTGACAGGGCACGGCAATCTCAGGGCGTCGGTAAAGGGGTATGCAGATGAACCTCTTGATAATAGCGATCTGAATAAAATGATTGATCTGCTCAGGAGTTCTATGGGGCAGGGTTCAAAGGGGATGTCTACAGGACTGATTTACCCACCAGGAGTATATTCTGATACAGGTGAAATTATCGCATTGGCAAGTGAAACAGCAAAGAGAGATGGAATTTATACAACACATATGCGAAGTGAAGGTGACTACCTTGTAGAGTCGATAGAAGAAGTTTTAAAAATAGCAGAAGAATCCGGAGTTCATGCTCACATCTCTCATCTGAAGACGAGCGATGAAAAAAACTGGAACAAGCTTGAAAAGGTCCTTCAGTTAATTGACAAATCGCAGAAAGCAGGATCAACGATAACCTGTGACAGATATCCTTATATTGCATCAAGTACTGATCTTGATGCTGTGCTGCCATCGTGGGCTTTTGAAGGGGGACGTAAGCAAGAGATTAAAAGACTTACTAATGAACGTGCCCGACTTTCAGAAGAGATACTTAAACAACACCCTGATCCTGATTGCTGGCAAAAGGTTGTTGTATCCTCAGTTAACATGGACAGGAATAAATGGATGGAAGGAAAGAGCCTGGCTGATATAGCTGAGACTATCAACCAACCTCCATTGACATGTCTCTTTGATCTTCTTATTGAAGAGGAATTAATGGTTGGTGCGATTTACTTTGTGATGAATGAAGACAACCTTAAGTCGATTCTGAAGCAGAGTTATACAATGATCGGTTCTGACAGTTCTGCCCGCAGCTTTAATGGAATAACTTCTGCAGGCAAGCCACACCCAAGGGGGTTTGGCAGTTCCCCCCGAATACTTGGCAGATATGTGAAGGAGCAGGGCGTTTTGTCTCTCGGGGAGGCAGTTTACAAGATGACAGGATTACCTGCAAAGACCTTTCGCATGGATAAACGGGGAATACTCGCTCAAGGGTACTATGCTGATATAACCGTGTTTGATCCTGAGACTGTTCAGGATAAAGCTGATTATAAAGATCCCTTTCAGAGGCCGGAAGGCATACACCATGTTTTCGTTAACGGGTTACAGGTACTTCGTGATGGAAAACCAACAGGGGCATTGCCCGGCAGAATAATAAGGTAAATACTTATTAATTATCATCATATATTTTTTAAAGCTGATACAATATTCAATATTGTGATTAAACATGAGAGCTGACTGGTTATATAAAACAATTTCACTGGCGATCATACTGGTACTGTTTTACCTTTTCTATCAGGTATTGAGCCCCTTTCTTTTGACTATTGCATGGTCTATGGTTCTGAGCATTATTTTTTATCCCTTTTACAGGCTCATGATGAAATTTCTGAAGCGACCCTGGGCCTCTTCTCTTGTGACACTCATAGTGATCCTTGTAATTATTCTCGGGCCTTTTTCTTTTATTGTGGGATCGCTGGTAACAGATATTACTGACATTTATCGTACTATTGAAGACAAGGGTTTTGAGACAATCAGTAATATCCGGTCTCATCCGAGGGTTGCAGGCGTATTTAAGAGTATTAGCGAGCTCGAAATGTTTAAGGACTTTAACCTGGAGCAAAGCGTTGTTAATACATTGAAGTCGATCGGGAAAACCATTGCAGAGCATGTGTCAGGCATATTCAAAAATGCCGTGATGCTCATAATTAATTTTATCATCATGTGTATTACCACCTTCTATTTTCTGAAAGACGGCAATCTCCTTGCAGCTTATATAAAGAGACTCCTCCCTTTTTCCGAATCACAGAAAGACAAGCTTGAAGAGAGGGTAAAGGAAATGGTCGTTGCTGCTATTTATGGTGGACTGGCAGTTGGTGTGGTCCAGGGGACTCTTGGTGGTGTGGCCTTCCTGGCATTCGGTTTGCCATCCCCTGTGTTCTGGGGTACTGCAATGGCCATATTCTCATTGGTGCCTTTATTCGGATGTTTTATCATATGGGGTACGGCAGGGGTAATGCTTCTATTAGCAGGCAGTGTTGCCAAGGGGATAGGGCTTCTTCTATTCGGTATGTTGATTATCAGCAGTGTGGACAATATTATAAAACCGATAGTAATCGGAGGAAGAACAAAGCTTCATACCCTTCTTGTTTTCTTCAGCGTCCTTGGAGGTATGAAGTTTTTTGGTTTTCTTGGATTCATACTCGGTCCCTCTGATAGCTGCGCTCTGTCTGTCTCTCCTTGAAATATATACTTTTGAGGACACTGAACAGGAGAACTCCCTGACTACCACTGAAGGATAATATCACAGGGCAATTAACGAGCTACAGTTCAATATCTTAGTACCTTAAGAATATCGTTCAACAGTAGTTTAACAATGGTTCAACAGTGGTTCAAGGTTGCAAGAGAATAGCCTAAAACAATCTTGAGCAATTGTTAAGCAACCTTTGAGCAATTTTGAGCAAAATATTTGTGGTAATTCATCTATTTCGAAACGTTATGCAATGCTCTATTTCTTCCCTGCTCCTGTACCTATCTTCAAGATATCTGCAATATTGGCTTTTCTGTTTATAACAGGCTTAATCAGGGAACTCTTACAGGTCATGATAGTTGTCACTCCCGGACCGTGTCCTGCTTTTAGACAGTCACTGTGTACGACAATACCGATTGTGATTGCCCCCTTTCGGAAGGCCCTTCCGTACCTGTTGTCATGGTCCATTAAGGCAACAAAGTCACCAAATCTTATCTTGTCCAGATTGTATTTCTTTACTGTTCCGGGATCGCTGGTCATGATGTCATAATCACCTTTTGCAACATGACTTGTTCCAATTCCGGAGCCCATACATGAAGCAGGGACGATAGTTGTAACAGGAACTTCCAGTTTTTTATCGCCCGATTTTTTTATTCCCAGTTTTTTCAACAGAGATGGATCAAGGTTATACAGCATGATATCAGGGTAATCATTTAGCTTTAGTCCCTGACCCTTTGCATATATAGTGATTTTGTCATCATAGGAGAGCTTTTCCTTGATCTTTCTTGGGAACTCTACGATCAGGTGTTCTGATCCTCCATGATGGCCTATTACATGTCCGACAGATCCTTTTGCATTTCCGGAAATGATTTTTGCTTTATTACCCACACATGAAAACATCTGAAGCGAGAGATTGGGCTGATCAAAGGGCTTTGATGAATTAGCGATACAGCTCACCCCCGGCTCTATATGGTCACCGGCCCATCCAAATGCAGGATCACCTACCTGAACGTTCATGGTGATACCTCCTATGGCAGGAAGAATAAATGGTTTACCATCATGGTCAACTCCCCAGTTACCGCTTGTCTTGGGTGGTCCGGGCTGGCACTGCAACAGAAATTCAATTACTTTGTTTTCATTTGTCTTCAGCATTATTTCTCCTCAGTTAATATTAATCAATAATCATCAGTGTAAGTCCGCAGTCAGAGCAATCTGTTGCATCAGGCCCGACAGAGTGTCCGCATGCAGGACACTTTCCCTGGCTCATCATTTCATTGGAGGTTCTAAACTCAGGGTCTATTTCAGCGTAATACTCTTCGATACGTTCCTTTGCCCTTTCACCATCCTCTGCTGATACTAACAGTTGATATGTGCCTCCGCAGCAGCTTTTGCTGCATCCAGCATCAGAAGTAACCATGCAGGGGATTCCTGAATCAATAAGAACATTAAAGAGTTCGTCCAGCCATTTCAGTTCTCCCTCTCTTACTACAACAGGATTTGCCAGTGCTTTATCCTTACACTGTTGTCTTTCATTCTGGACCTTCAGGTTGTCTTCAGGTATAAGAAGATCGGTCCCGCAATCTGCACATTTCTCGATGTGAGGGAAATATTCAGTTTCACAGTCAGGGCATATTTTTATCTGTTTCATTTAATTAGATCCTTTTTGAATTATTGAAAATTGATATCTTTAATAAAATAACATAAAAGGGTAATTATTGATTTTGTGAAAACA
>PVMK01126475.1_pt1 | contig 31343 bp, 32 predicted proteins | sample 1853481 | NCBI WGS metagenome assembly PVMK01 (sample SAMN08533507, study PRJNA380276) | Marine sediment metagenome, whole genome shotgun sequencing project.
ACCCGCTTGTACAAGCGGGTTTTTTCTGCCCAACAATGATCAATATCAGACCGGGGGTAAATTGCGTTTAATTTTAGCAAAAATGCTTGGCTGTAAAGCAATCGAAGCACCCTCTGCAACACAAGTCAAAGGGTTATCAACCAAATAGGCCGGAACGCCTAATTCCTTGGTTATAAGTTTATCAATGCCACGCAAAAGGGATGTGCCACCACAAAGTGCAATACCACGGTCAATAATATCGGAAACCAATTCTGGAGGTGTTTTTTCTAAGACACGACGCGCCGTTTCAACAATATCTGCCAGCGGGTCTTGCAGGGCTTCAACAATTTCCGCCGTTGTCAGGGTCAAGGGTCGTGGTAAACCTGAGACTTGATCTTGCCCTTGTACGTCGATGCTGGCATCTTCATCCTGTTGCACAGCCGCGCCAATTTTTATTTTAATGCGCTCTGCCGTAGGTTGAGCAACGATCAGGCCGTACTTGCGGCGCACATAGGTTGATATGGCGGCATCAAGCTCTAAACCACCCACTCGCAGCGTATCCGCCGAGACAATACCATACACTGCTAAAACAGCCGCTTGCGTTGAACCACCGCCCAAAGAGATGATCATATTGCCTGTTGGTGTATGAAAAGGTAAATCAACCCCCAGAGCTGCCGCCATCGGCTGCTGGATCAAAAAAACGTCTCGTTTAACGGCCTCGAGCACAGCCTCATGCACTGCCCGGCGTTCAACGCTCGTTACACCATAAGGAATTGTCATCATCACCTTTGGGCGAAAGAAGCGTACCGGTCCGCTGATTTTCTTGATCAGATAAGTTAATAGTTTTTCTGTAACTTCATAATCCGCGATAACGCTATTTTGAAGAGGATAGGCAACCTCTAACGACTCTGGGACGCGCCCGGACATATCTTGCGCTTCCTGACCGACAGCAACAATTTTTAGTTCATCGATGGCAATAGCCACGACGGTGGGTTCTTGAAGAACAACTTGGCCACCTTCCGAAATTCGAGTCCGGACCGTACCCAGGTCTATCCCCAGTTCTTTAGAAAAAACAGCCATAAATATTTACGCACTATCTTCTATGGAAGGTATCACAGCCGACCGCGGCTTTCTGCCCCGATACCGCCGTACAGCATCCAGGCGTAATCTTGAGCGCCGCAAGGCAGCTTCTGTTCGCAGATATGCGTCTGTATCGGGAGGTGGACCTTTGGCCAAATATTTTTCAGCTCGCTCGCGAGCTGCTTCGGCACGGGTCTCATCAATCTCGATTACGTTCTCGGCAGAATCAGCCAAAATCGTAACGATAGTAGGTTGCACCTCAGCAATACCACCTGAAACTGTATAAATATCTTCCCTATCGCCAAGCCGAACACGAATAACGCCGAAGGATAACGTTGTCAGCAAAGGCGCGTGATTAGGCAAGATACCCATTTCGCCTTCCCCTCCAGGCAGGACTACGATATCTGCATCACCTTCAAAAATGGTTCGATCTTGAGAAACAATTTCACAACGAATGGGCATAAGCTATAACCCTTTCCTCGACTAAACTTTTAATGCTTCAGCTTTTTTGACAACATCATCAATCGTACCAGCCATCATAAAAGCATCTTCTGGCAAATCATCATGTTTGCCATCAAGAATTTCACGGAAACCGCGCACGGTTTCTCGCAAGGGAACGTACGCTCCGGGAATACCAGTAAACTGTTCGGCCACATGGAAAGGCTGCGAGAAGAAACGTTCAACCTTACGGGCACGAGAAACGATCAATTTGTCTTCTTCGCTGAGTTCGTCAATACCCAAAATCGCAATAATATCTTGCAAATCTTTATAACGCTGCAATACTTGCTGAACTTCGCGGGCAGTATCATAGTGCTCTTGACCGACCACGTTGGGATCTAGAATACGAGATGTAGAGGTCAGCGGATCAACAGCCGGGTAAATACCCTTGGCCGAAATGGAACGTTCCAGCGCGATGGTAGCGTCGAGGTGAGCAAATGTTGCCACAGGTGCCGGATCAGAGTAATCGTCGGCGGGTACATAGACAGCCTGCATGGAGGTGATCGATCCTTTGTGCGTGGAGGTAATCCGTTCTTGCAGTTCACCCATTTCGGTAGCCAGAGTCGGCTGATACCCTACAGCAGAAGGCATACGGCCGAGCAGAGCTGATACTTCAGCACCCGCTAAACTGAAACGGAAAATATTATCAATGAAGAGCAGCACATCGCGGCCAGAATCACGGAAATATTCAGCCATCGCCAAGCCGCTCAAGGCCACGCGCAATCGCACGCCAGGAGGCTCATTCATCTGACCGTAAACCATAACCGTATCTTTCATCACATCGGCTTCGAGCATTTCCCGATAAAGCTGGGTGCCTTCACGAGTACGCTCGCCAACACCTGCGAATACTGAATTGCCCTCATGCTCTGCAGCCACGGAACGAATAAGCTCCATAATAACAACGGTTTTCCCAACGCCTGCGCCGCCAAAGATGCCTGTTTTGCCACCCTTAGTAAAAGGGGCAATCAAATCGATGGCTTTTACACCGGTTTCGAAAATCTCAATCCCAATAGCTTGTTCATCAAAACCTGGAGCGGCACGATGAATCGGATAGTAGCTATCCGCCTCAACGGGGCCTAATCCGTCTACTGTTTGTCCTAACACGTTAAAAATACGCCCCAGGGTCGCATTCCCTACTGGAACGTGAATCGGGGCACCTGTTTGTGTTACATCTGCGCCGCGTTGTAAGCCGTCCGTAGAGTCCATTGCAACACAGCGAACAACACCATTACCAAGATGTTTCTGAACTTCTAAAACAACCGGCGTTTCTTTTTCGCGGTTAATTTCCAAAGCATCATACACGTTTGGCAGGTCGCCACCTGAAAACGCAACATCGATAACGCCACCTTGAATTTGGGTAATGCGGCCATTAGCCTTTGCCATACTTGCCTCCGATTTCTCAGTGATCGACTTTATTTTTTTGATCACTTTTAGTCTACTGTCAAACAATTCGTTGATAACTGGTAAAAACTAACTTTGTGCTAATGCTTCTGCACCGCCAGCAATATCGAGCATTTCGTTGGTAATGGATTTCTGACGAGCTTTGTTATATTCTAATTGCAAAGCTGCGCTCAGATCGGTAGCATTGTCTGTGGCATTCTTCATGGCGATCATGCGAGATGCATGCTCGCTGGCTAACGATTCCATCACCGCCTGATAAACTTGCAGCGCCGTAAAGCGAGGAATAATTTCGTCTAATAGTTCTTCAGTTCCGGGTTCATAGATATAAATCGGATTGGGTCCTTTGGGTGCAGTTTCATACGTCTGTACACGTAGATCATCTGCAACTTCACATTCAAAAGGTAGTAATTTTTTTGCGGTAGGAACTTGCCGTGCCATGTTGATAAAATCGGTATACACGAGATAGACTTCATCAACATTTCCGTCCAGGTATTCATCTACAGCCATGCGGCCAATTGCAGAGACATCGAGGAATGATGGCGCCGCAGGTAAGTTGCTAAACTCTGCAACAATATCCTTTCCACGACGCAGCATCAGATCTCGTCCTTTGCGGCCAACTGTGATGTACTGTACTGGAACACTGAGATGATCAAATTTTTGTTGGGTAAAGCGTACGATATTAGAAATATAGGCGCCCGCAAGGCCGCGGTCACCACTGATCATAATCACTAAAACCCGTTCAACTTTGTCTCGCTCGGCCAACAATGGATGCAGCGATGAGCGTCCAGGTTGAACCGCCATGTGCATGAGCACTTGCCATGCTTTGGTCGCGTACGGTCGGGTACGCATCAATGCGCTCATCGCCTTTTTGACCTTGCTAGCGCTGACGGCCTGTAAGGCGCCCGTAACCTGGGCAATATTTTTGATACTTCGAATACGAAGTTCTACTTCTCTTGGATTTGCCATAGATTCGTTACTTCGTTCGTCTATTTAAGTTAATAGCTCACATTATCGCCATGCTGCCTGGAAAGCTTCCAGCGCGGCACGCAGCTCCACTTCAAGTTCATCAGTGATGCGACCTTGCTCGGTAATACTCTTACCAATTTGAGAGTAAGATGTCCTCATCATGCGGGTCAGGGATGTTTCCCATTCAAGCATCCGCTCAATGGCCACATCATCAGCAAAGCCTTGCGTGGTGGCATAAATTATAATCACTTGCTCACCCAACGGTACTGGTTGATATTGCGCCTGCTTAAGAATTTCTTGCAATCGACGGCCGCGGTCAAGACGACCTTGCGTGGCTTTATCAAGGTCCGATCCAAATTGAGCAAAGGCAGCTAATTCGCGGAATGCAGCCATATCCAAACGCAAACTTCCGGCAACTTGCTTCATGGCTTTGGTCTGGGCGTCGCCACCCACGCGGGAAACAGAAATACCAACGTTGATGGCTGGCCGAATACCGGCGTAAAACAGGTTGTTCTCGAGGTAAATTTGGCCGTCGGTAATTGAAATAACATTTGTGGGAACATAAGCCGATATGTCGCCCAACAACGTTTCAATAATGGGTAGTGCGGTCAGTGAGCCACCCGTGCCCGCAATCTTTGCCAATTTGAAATCGCCAGCATTATCTTTGGCTTTGAGCGCTTTCTCGGCATCGTGCCTGGAAAGCGGCCCACCATAGATTGCCCCATCCACACCATCAGAAGCCGCCGCTTGATCGCCAGCAAAATCTTTTGCCACAATCACAAATTGGTCGGCAACACGAGCAGCGCGCTCTAACAAACGGGAGTGCAGGTAGAACAAATCGCCAGGATAAGCTTCACGTCCAGGAGGGCGGCGCAACAGTAGGGATACCTGGCGGTAGGCCCAAGCGTGCTTTGAAAGATCATCATAAACGATCAAAGCATGGCGGCCTGCTTCTAGGAATTCTTCACCCATCGCGCAGCCTGCGTAGGGAGCAATATACTGCAGCGCAGCAGGTTCTTCTGCCGAGGCAACCACCACAATAGTATGATCCATCGCGCCATGCTGTTCCAGTGTAGCAACTGTACGCGCAACCGCAGATTTTTTCAGGCCGATGGCAACATAAATACAAATAACATCTTTGCCTTTTTGATTGATAATGGCATCAATAGCAATAGCGGTTTTGCCGGTTTGGCGGTCGCCAATGATCAACTCACGCTGGCCTCGCCCAACAGGGATCATAGAGTCAATAGCTTTGATCCCTGTTTGCAGCGGGGTATCAACGTCTTGACGAGCAATCACACCAGGGGCAATGCGCTCAATTGGGCGAAATTGGTCAAATTTAATCGGACCTTTACCATCAATGGGTGAGCCTATGGCATTAACAACGCGGCCAACCAGACCAGTGCCAACGGGAACCGAGGCGATGCGCCCGGTTGAGCGCACGGTCATACCTTCGCGAATACCCTCATAACTGCCCATGATAATGATACCAACAGCATCTTCTTCAAGGTTGAAGGCGATCCCCAACTCCCCATTCTCAAACTGAACCAACTCTTGCGAACGGACATCGGAAAGACCAACCGCACGCGCGATACCATCACCAGCCTCGAGAATAGTACCAATGTCGCGTACCTCGAGTTCGGGCTGGAAGGCTTCAATTTGCTTTTGAAGATCTGCCGTAATTTGGTTAATCAGATCAGACATTTTACCTCCGGGCCAATGTGCTTCAATGAAGCGGCTTCGTAAAAATTACATATTTTTAGTTCATACGGTTATATTACTTACAAATTTTTTCCCCAATCTTGCCCTGGGAAAATTCCGCTGAGAAATTGTTTATCTTTACAAAAGACAGCCTGGATGCAGTATCATATCCAGGCTCACCGCGGGAATTGCTTTCAAATCAGTCGATATTTCTATCGATGAAATCGCTATGTTTTTATGCGAGTTTATAGGCTCCCGCATCGAAAAGTTAGGCTGCCAAATGATACCTGAAAGCCGCTAAGTTGTCCAGTTTTAATTGCAAATCGTGTCTATTGGCACAACGTAAATGCGTTAAGTTGTAAAATATTGCAGCGCAGCCCGCAATCGAATTTCAACATCTTCAGGTGTACCTTTGGGAATAGATTGCAGCGCTGTACCCGCTTCAACAACACTATAGCCCAATGCCACCAACGCTTCTAATACTTCTGAATCGGTATCATCCATTACGGTCAGGGATTTTAAACCATCCCCGGCTTCAATGCGGTCGCTCAGGTGAAATAAGATTTTTTGGGCGGTTTTTTTGCCTATACCGGGCACGCGCTGAAATGTCTCCAGTTGCTCGTTGATCACAGCGTGCCGAATTACATCAGGATTGAGAGTCGATAAAATTGTCAGCGCTAACTTTGGGCCAACCCCATTAACCCCGATTAACAATGAAAAATACTGCTTGCCTTCAGCATCTGCAAATCCATAGAGGGTTAAAGAATCTTCACGCACAGCAAGAAAGGTGTATAACGATACGATCTCGCCTATGTGCATTGCATCTAACTGCGGCCATGGGATATATATTTGCAATCCAATCCCGCCGACTTCAATGGTCGCGTTATCTTTACTCAATTCTGCAACGCGGCCGCTGATTGTAGCAATCATACCTATCTCCTATACTAAAAAAGCGACACCCAGGCCAACTACCAATATCAGCCCCATAGCGGGTGCCAAAGCTTTTCTAAGAGCGGCTGACCCGCTGAATATCGCGATACCGCCTTTGACAGCCGTGTTGGACATGGCAGCGATAACAATAGCACGTGATGCGGTCGGTAATGCCACCTGCCCATTATGGCTCAACTCGGCCATAGACAACGTAATGGCATCAACATCCGCCATGCCTGAAATAAAGCTGGAGAATAATATCCCTGTATCTCCAAAATACATTTGGGCTGTGCGTGAAATCAGCAGCACAATGCCATAAAGCAAGCCAAATTTCAGCGCAGACATCAAATCAAAAGGGTTAGAAAATGCAACATCGCCTTTTTCGGATACATTTTTGGATAGATGCAGGTAGAGCGCGTACAGCAGCCCAGCACTCCCAGCAGCGCTGATGGGCAGCCAAACTATGCCCAGCAAAGCCGTATTGAGCACGCCAACTTCAACCAGGATACGAGCAAACATCACTGTCCAGGCTACAGTAATGGCCAAAGCAAGCGGCTTTATCAGGTGTGCTTCGCGTTTACTGCGCTCTGCAAAGCTTAAGGTGACCGCCGTGCTGGACACCAGGCCGCCCAATAGACCCGTTAGGCCAATGCCTTGTTCAGGACCAACGATCTTGATGGCCACGTACCCCAAAAAACTAATCCCTGAAATGAACACTACCATCAGCCAAATATTAAAGGGGTTGAGCACATCAAAGGGTGCAGGTAAAAAGGATTCATTGGGCAAGATGGGCAAGACAATGGCGCTGATCATGGCTAATTGCAGCGCGGCAAAAAACTCTTCCCGCGTCAAGGCGCGCACAAAACGATCAGTTTCTATTTTTAACGTAAGCAGCAATGTAGTGATAATTCCAATCGCCACTGCCAGGGTGAATTGCTCCCAATAACACAATGCCCCCAATAAAGCGACAACTAACATAGTAATTTCGGAGGTCAAGCCGACATGACCGCGCGATGCATCCATAAAATAAGCGATCGCAGAAAAAACACCTAATAGAAAAATAATACTCAAAAAAATTGCCGGTGAGGACAGTCGATCGGCAGCCATGGCCGCCAGCGCGCCCAATAAACCAATCAGGGCAAAAGTTCGCTCACCAGCGACGATAACTTTCGTCCCACGACCATGGGAAAATTCTCGCTGCAGCCCGATGAGGAAGCCTATCGCGATCGCAGTACCAAAACGAAGGAATAAACTAGCGTGATCCATCATGACTACCTCCCTCCAAGGATCTCATCTTAACGCTGTGAATATGACAAATCGCTATCGCCAGAGCATCGGCGGCATCATCGGGTTTGGGAATCTCATCTAAGTTTAGTAAGGCGCGCACCATTTGTTGGATTTGAACCTTATCCGCCCCACCATACCCCGTCACAGCTTGCTTTATTTCCAATGGCGTGTATTCCCCAATGCCTACACCTGCATCCGCTAAGGCCAGTAGCACAACACCCCTGCCCTGCCCAACACTAATGGCTGTACGCACATTACGCTGAAAAAATAATTTCTCCACAGCGCTGCTATCTGGACTGTGGAGAAGAATGATTTCGTTTAGTTCTGTATACAGTTGTAGTAAACGCTGGGGCATAGGCGTCTTAGCCGCAGTCGTAATAACCCCAAAAGCCACAGCACTTATATTTCCGGACCCATCCTCTCGAACCAATCCATAACCTGTCGTAGCTGTTCCAGGGTCAATACCAAGCACCAGCATAAATAGTTTAAGCCTCGTATTTGGCTAATGCTTCATCAGTTATGCTTAAATTTGAATAAACATTTTGCACGTCATCCAACTCTTCGAGATTATCAATCACCCTGAGTACTTGAGCGGCCTGATCTGGTTCAAGCGCAATTTCTTGTTTAGGATCCATACGCAGACCAGCATCGGTAGGCTTTATGCTCACTTCTACAAGTCCATCATTTATGGTTTTAAACACGCTTGTGGGTCCAGTGAATTCAACCATATCATTTTCAATAGAAAAATCATCAGCGCTGCACGCCAGCGCTAATTCGAAGAGGTAATCTTCACTGCGGTCATCGACAGGGAAAGTAAAAAAGGACGCTTGCTCAAACTGCCAGGCAACAGAGCCATCCTCGCCAAGGCTGCCTCCGCTTGCAATGAGAATGTGGCGTAAATCTGCAACAGTTCGATTGCGATTATCTGTTGCGCACTCAATCATAAATGCAACGCCGTGAGGTCCGTAACCCTCATAATACAGGTCTTCAAAAGCAACGCCATCTTTATCTTCTCCAGTGCCGCGCTTAATAGCTCGTTCGATATTATTTTTAGGCATATTCGCATTTTTCGCACGGTCTACAGCCAGGCGCAGCTGGAAATTGGTTTCAAGATCAGCACCGCTTTTGCGAGCAGCAACCGCAATTTCACGCGCCAAACGAGTAAAAACTGCGCCGCGTTTAGCATCTACGGCAGCTTTTTTTCGTTTGATTGTTGACCATTTGGAATGTCCGGACATACTATTCTCCTATCATATGCCTGCAGTATTTATAATGTTCAGCACTAAATTAATATCTTAATTGGCACGGTGATTATACCATCGAACCCACCATGCTCAAATTCTCAATACCGCTTCACCATTGATTTGGCTGCGTTTAATATCGTTCAAAGCCTGGTTTGCATCTTCCAAAGCATAAACCTGTACAGCAGAAACTATTGGGATTGCTGCCGCTAAACTCAGAAATTCAACGCCGTCTTGATAGGTCGCATTTGCCACGCTGCGCAGCGTTCGCTCACCATAAATTAATGAATACGGCATTTCCGGAATGCGCGACATGTGTATGGCGTTGATTGCCAATGTGCCGCCAGGACGTAATTTTTCAAGCACCTTTGGGACAAGTTCTCCTGCAGGAGCAAAAATAACCGCTCGATCTAATAGCTCTGGAGGGGTGTCTTCGATACCTCCAACCCAAGCGGCTCCCAGAGATTCAGCATGGTTGCGGTGGCGCGATGAACGTGTGAAAACATAGACTTCACAATCCCAATGACGGGCTACTTGGATCGCAATATGAGCGCTGGCACCAAATCCGATTAAGCCTAATCGTTCACCAGGCTGTAAATCAGCTTTGCGCAAAGAGCGATAGCCTATAATACCCGCGCAGAGCAATGGTGCCGCCTGCTCATCACTAATTGTCGCTGGCAAGGGTAACACTGCCTCCGCTTCCGCAATCATAGTCTCGGCATAGCCCCCATCGAGGTGAAAGCCTGTAAATTGGGCTTGGGCACACAGGTTTTGATTTCCAGCAAGACAATAATCACAGGTCCCGCAAGCGCTGTGAAACCAGGGAATTCCCACTCGCTGTCCTATTTCTAATTTGGTTACCAATTTCCCAAGAGCCTCAATCTTGCCAACAACTTGATGTCCGGGAATTATTGGCATCTTGGGGGGATGGATATCTCCCTCAACAGTGTGTATATCTGTATGGCAGGCGCCGCACAATTGAACACGAACACGTATTTGTCCACTACCTGGATACGGAATCGGCACATTAACGAGCTCCAAGGGCTGCTTCTCAACCAACGCATGAAAAGACAATTGCATCGCCCGCATGATTGTTCTACCTCCACCCAAGTTGAGTCTTCATAATCTATTCTATCATTTTTTCACGTCCATCCGCTGCTTCTTGCTAAAACTTTGGGGGTACGTTATAATCACGCCGCATTCTCGGGATGTGGCGCAGCCCGGCTAGCGCGCGCCGTTCGGGTCGGCGAGGTCGTGGGTTCGAATCCCACCATCCCGACTACGCCAACGTACACCAACGTTGGCGTTTTGATTAATTTCCAATGGCAACATATTGCACACGTTGCGGGTCGCGTTGTTCACAGCGAGAGATGAGCGTGGATCACGCTGCAGCACGCGCCTTGTTACTACCACAATTCCAAAAAACATAAAAAAAGGCCCCTGAAATTTCAGGGGCCTTCCGTTTGAAGAATTACTATTTTTACCAGGTGGGGCAGGTTAATTCTTTAACTTTATTTACATGCGCATACATCGTACCATAACGCACCGCACCACAGCCGTATATTTCATATGTGTAGTCGCCCTTGGGAATTGTGTAGTCTTTGGAGTCTCCATCATAGAAGAAAAATGCCAGGCTGCTCGTACCAGAGAACACAATAACAATATTGTGGCCCGTTTCATTTTTCAACGTTACTTTGACTAAGCGCAATTCTTTGCCAGCGTCAATAACAGTTGTTGGTCCAGGACCAGAATAAGCTTTTGATCCACACGGTGGTACTTCGTAAGTAACCATATGCTTGGTAAGATCTATCTCACCGTGGACAAATATCCCGCAGGAGTAAAGGGTATAGGAATATTCGCCCCGTTCAGGGGTGTAGGATGACGTTGAGCCTGCAGAAGCGGACATATAATAATTTATAGGACCGGATAACCGTAAGGAAACGAAATGGCTAGAGTTATTTTCAATAACCAGTCGCATCAACGGGGATGCCGCCTGTGTATTGCTCTGAGGAACAGCAACAGCCGCAAATATCAGCACAAAGGCCAGGGTAATTACGATCAGATTTTTTATTTTTTTCATTTTTTTCTCCTTGTTCGTGCCCTACCAGATCTTATTTCAGTGCTATGAGTGCGTCTTCTGGTCTTAGACACTGCTATTCTTCCACATACTGATACATTGGGGAAGATTTTATCTTGCTTTTCCAAAAACAAGCGCAAATATCGTAAATCAAAGCCCATCCGCTGTCAAGTCCCAGTTAAATGGGTCGAAAGTACTACGTTGAGGTTGGTAACCACAGCATTGCAGGGCCGGATATGCCCAAATACTCGGCTAAAGCAGCTCGTGTGGCTAGACGATCATCCCAGGGGTATTCGATATCACCAAAACACATTGATTGCTCGTGGCCTTTACCACAAACCATCACAATATCGCCAGGTAAAGCTTTACGCAAGGCCAAACGGATCGCGTCGCCACGATCTGGAACGCGCCAAAATGATTGATTCTCAACGCCACCCATAGATTCGGCACCCACAGCCATTTCATCCAAAATTGTATTCAACGATTCGGTGCGGGGATCCTCTGCAGTTAGTATGGTTAAATCAGCCAATTCAGAAGATACTTCAGCCATCAAACAACGCTTTTTTTGGTCGCGCAAACCTGCGGAACCAAAAACAGCAATCACCTGCCCTGACGACAAAAGGCGGGCAGTTTCTAAAGCCCGTTTTAAGGCATGGGGCGTGTGTGCAAAATCCACCACTGCCGTGAATTCTTGACCTAGATCGATGACTTCCATACGACCAGCAATACTCTGCAGTGATGCGATGCCAGCTCGAGCCAGTTCGCGCTCAATACCTAACCCGATTATCGTGACACCCAATGCGGCCAAGATATTATAAACATTGTATTCGCCCAGCAATTCCGTTTCAATCTGGATTTCATAATCTGACCCTATGGCTGTAAACCTAACACCGCGCCCGCTGTGAGCAATATCGCGCGCCCATAGGTCGGCATTGGGCCTAAGACCATAAGAAATCGTGTTAATTGAATTTGGGATAATATCCTTGAGATAGGGATAAGAATGATCGTCACGATTTATTACAGCAGCATAAAAGTTTCTGTGTGGTTTTGTCGGGGTTTCAGCCAGGGAAGTCAACAGCCGGCCCTTGGCCGCTAAATACGCTTCGTAAGAACCATGATAATCAAGGTGTTCGTGCGTAATATTGGTAACCACACCCAAATCGAAATCACAGGCACCCACACGCTGCTGCTCTAAACCATGAGACGTTGTCTCAAGGACAACATGTGTCAAACCCGCAGCAACCATGCGAGCTAAATAACCCTGGATCTCCGGCGCTTCTGGCGTGGTGACGTGAAAACCAGTATCCAACACCTCATAGCCGATCACGGCATTAACAGTAGTAATCAATCCGGCTTTGATTCCAGCGGCCTTCAAAATAGAGAAAATATAGTTAGCCGTGGTCGTTTTTCCATCGGTGCCGGTCACACCAATCATGGTTAACTTGCGGGCTGGAAAATCGTAGAAAGCAGCAGAAATGTCAGCCAATGCTGCCCGGGCGTCATCTACCTGCAGGTAAGAAACATGCAAATCGGGGATGGATCGTGTTCCTACAACGGCTGCCGCCCCGCGTTGGACCGCATCCGCAATATAATTATGGCCATCAACCTGTGTGCCGCTCACTGCTACAAAAATATAGCCGTCTCGCACCTCTCGAGAATCTAAAGCTATACCTTTGATCGGTGAGGTACCTTCAAGTAGATTTGCATCACCAGCAATATGTAGGATAAGCTCAGCAAAATGAACCATGGGCAAATTCCAAGAAAAAGACACCCAAAGAATCAGATCCTTTGAGTGTCTACAATGATCACATTACTATTCCGTTTAATAGCTGCCGTGAAAACTAGCCTAAGGTTTGACGCATCTCACTGAGCTGACTAGCAACAGAGTTATCCATAACTTTGTCGCCAACACGGATGATTAACCCACCCAATATGGACGGATCAACACGGAATGCAACTTCAGCATTATCACCTAATTGCGTCAAAAGATCTTTGCTAACCGTGGTTTGTTCATTATCCGTCAAAAGCACTGCGCTCGTTATTTCAGCAGTACTACCAGAAAAGGATTTGCCCTCTAAGACCGTGACTTTCCCAGCTTTGACACCGGAGAAGAATTCGTCGATCAACGCGTGTTGACGCTTTTCATCAAGGGCTTCACCAATCAGTTTTTGCGTGGCAGCGATAGCTAAGGCCGCAATCTGACCGCGCATATCAGCAAACAAACGGTCGCGCTCGAGTTCAGCATCAGCCAAAGAAGCTTCGCGCGCTTTGGCGGCATCAGCTTCTGCTGCGGTCTTAATTTCACGGGCAACCACAGCTTCTCGTTCCGCAGCTTCACGAACCGCTTCATTTGCTTTCGCCTGAGCGTCAGCAATTAATTTCGCGGCTTCGATTTCAGCATTCGCACGCGCTTCAGCGGCGATACGGGCATCCTCTAATCCTTGGGCCGTGGTCTCACGTCGTTTGTCCATCATGGTGAGTAGCGGCTTATAGACCCACTGCTTGAGTACAACAAAAATAATCAAGAAGTTGAAAATCTGTACAAGTAAATATCCTAAGTTCAGACCTAACTTATCCAATGTTTGTCTCCTCTTACTTGATCTAATTCTCTAGTCAATTTAGAAAACGAACAAAATCAGGAGAGCAACAACCAGACAGTAAATAGCTACAGCCTCGGCGAATGCGATCCCCAGGATCATGTTAGTCTGAATATTAGCGCTGGCGTCTGGGTTACGGCCCATAGCTTGAACCGCACCACTGGTTACAATACCAATACCAGCACCAGCACCGATAGCGCCGATCATTGCCAATCCAGCACCAATCAATTTACCTAAAATTGCAGCAGCTTCGAATTCCATAAAAAAACCTCCAAAAATAATCTCAAATTGTTTTTCCGAGCTTTGTAGCCCGAAAACTATGCATGTGCACTTTCGTGATCGTCACCGCCATGGCTGATGGTAGCTTGTGCCATGAAGGTCATTGTTAATAAACCAAATATAATAGCCTGGATCATACCCACAAAGAATTCCAACATCAAAAATCCTGATTGGGCAAAAACTGGCACCAAACTACCAATAACAAAGAGTAGTACCGATCCGGCAAAGATATTGCCGAACAATCGGAAGGAAAAAGATAGCACCTTCGATATTTCTGAAACTACTTCCAAAATACCAACGGCAAAGTCAATCACGCCAAACATGGGCACTGTGAACATGGTTTTGGTGTTCCAGAATTTATTAAAATAGCGCCCACCCAAAGCCTTGATGCCCATAACCTGCGTGCCAACAACGGCGATCAATGCCAAGGCGACCGTGAAATTCAAGTCGGTTGAGGTGACCCGAACGAAAGGCACCAGGACCTCACCGCCGTGCTCTAGCTCTTCACCCACAATGGAAGCTACTGCGCCGCCAAAGAATTCCTGCGTTGCATAGCCGTGATCGGAGTGCTCAAGGATGCCAATACTATCGACGCCTGGAATTAGCTCCATCCAGTTGATCGTCAAAACCAGCAGAGTAATCGTCGCAAACCACGGGAAAATTTGTCTGGCTCGTTTTCCTGCTGTGGTTTCAGTCAGATTATAAATAACTTCCAGCAAAGCTTCGATCACACCCGAAACGCCGGTGATAACTAAATTCCCTTTGGATGCCGCTCGTTTAAAAGCTAGGGCGATCAAAATCAAAATAAGGTCGGCCAGAAGCATCGCCACGATGGTATTAGTGAGATAAAAATCACCAATCACTGGCAATGTAAATAAGGGGTTATGACTGAGCGCTTCCGCTGGTAGCTGAACATGCGGCCTAATCGGTGAAAAAGCCTTCGCCGCAAAATAACTGCAGACCATAAATAACAATATAAACCAGCGGTTGACGCCCCAGCGCCATCCTGTCTTTTTGGTTTCTTCCACGTTATGTATCCTCCTGCGTGAGGTTCGAATCCGATTTAGGTTGTGATGGCAGTATCATTTTTCCGGTAGCCTTCTTCACCACCCAAATCATGGTAACTACTGTAATTGGCACACTAACAACCATCAGAATAATCGTTGCCAGTGGTCGAGTATCTAAACGAGAATCAAGCCAAAGCCCGCCAAATAATGCCACGATAATAATCAATAAAGTCAAACATCCAACCTGCCCAGCAACAGCCGCTAATGTTAAATTGTAGGTGCGTTGGGTACGATTTTGGTCGCGGTTTTCACTCTGGCTCATAGCCGCAGAATTGTAACACAGGACTTTGGGGTCCGTCAACGAAATCGCTAAAACAGCACGGCTGCAGCCAATGAAGTCCAGTTAAACCAGGGACCAAAAAATGCGCCTAGCAAAATAATGCCAACGGAAAGCACAGTCAGCGCTAACCGATAAGACCGGGTAACAGGCACGGGGATATTATCGGATTCGGATCGATACAAGTAAACGTGCTTGAGCACGACCAGATAGTAATATAAGCCAATAATTGAATTCAGCACACCAACGAACGCTAACCACACCCAGCCAGCCTCAACAGCCGCGGCGAAGACCAGCACTTTAGCCATGAAACCACCGAAGGGAGGCATGCCAGCCAGGGACAAGAATGCCACCAGCATCGCCAACGCCAACATTGGGGCTCGGCGGCTCAATCCATTGTAATCAACAATTTCATCCGACTTGGTCGTGCGCCAAACAGCAACAATAATGCCAAAAGCTGCCAAGTTAGTGAACATATAAGCAATCAAATAAAAGACCACACTGGTCAGGCCCAATTTAGAAAAGGCAACTACCCCAACCAGGATATAACCTGCATGCGCAATTGACGAATAAGCCAACAAGCGTTTGATATTTTTCTGCGTTAGTGCTATGGCATTGCCAAGCGTCATACTGATCGTAGCTACAATTGCGAGCAGCGTAGTCCACTCTGCGCTAATGGTAGGAAAAGCAACTAAGATCACGCGTATAAGCACGGCAAATCCAGCCGCTTTGGAAGCGGTCGAGAGAAAACCGGCAATCGGTGTCGGCGCGCCTTCGTAGACATCCGGAGCCCAGAAATGGAACGGGAAGACAGCTATTTTGAAGCTAAAGCCCATCAAGATAAGCAGCAAGCTGCTTAGCATAATAGCGGAATTGAGACCGCCGCTTGCAATCACTGCTGCTAAATCGGCCAAGCCAGTCACACCAGAAAAGCCGAACAGCAAGCTAAAACCATAAAGCATTAATGCTGAAGCCATCGCACCAAAAAGTAAGTATTTAAAACCTGCCTCGGTAGATTTTTCGTCCCGCTTGAAAAAACCGGCCAATACATATAAAGGAATAGATGTGGTTTCAATCGCCAGGTAGAGCATGATCATATCAGCGGAGGAGGCCATCAGGCTCATGCCGGTGGTTGCCACCAGCAGCAGAATATAAAATTCACCGCGCTTACCAATGCCATCAACTTCCATGGCAAATAATGCCGTGATCCCCGCCCCAAAGATGAAGAGCATTTTAAAAACCATACCCAGCCAATCATAGCGCAGCATGCCACCCCAAACCAGCACGCTATCCCCGCGCGGGCTGGCAAGCGTTAAACTTAAGATCATGGTCAAGACCAAGCCCCCGGCTGTCAGCCAACCCAAATTACGGCGGCGATCATCCGACCAAAGCGCGTCAAAAAGCAGCACCACGCCAGCCAAAACCAGAATAAGTAATTCCGGCAAAATTGCCAGGATCATTGTCGAGTCGATAGTACCAAACACTATGCACCTCCCAATAGGAGCAGGATTCGGTCCACACCTGATTCAACCATTGGGACCATTACCGAGGGGAAGATACCAATTATGACGAGAATTGCCGCCAAAATCACCAAAGCAATTTTATCTAAGACCTTGACATCGCCTATCGGCTCATGATCATCATCCCCAAACTCCAGGTGTTTAGGCATTTTCCCAAAGAACACGCTGCCAATGATGCGCATAACATACGCAGCTGTGATCACGATTGAAATACCGGAGATAATGGCTACCCAAGGTCGGAATTTCCAAACACCCATGAAAATCGGGAATTCTGCGATAAAGCCCGAAAACCCAGGCATACCCATCGAGACCATACCGCCCACAATGAATGCAATACCAACGATCGGCATTTTTTTGAAAAAGCCGCCTAACTCATGGATTTGACGAGTGTGCGCACGATCATACATCATGCCGACAGCAGCAAAGAAAAGAGCCGTCATAATACCGTGAGAGAACATTTGCACGCCAGCGCCAACCATACCATCATGGTTGAGGGTTGCAAAACCCATCGCGACCAAACCCATATGTGAGACCGATGAGAAACCAATCACATATTTTAGATCGGTCTGCACCATCGCGATATAGGCGCCGTAAACCACGTTGACGATCGTCAGCAAGATGACATAAGGGCATCCAGAATTTTGCACCCTTCGGGAAGCAGCATAATGCCCACCCGCAGAGCTGCGAAGGCTCCAAGTTTCATCAGCACCCCGGCGTGGAACATGGAAACAGCAGTGGGCGCTGCAACGTGCCCGTCAGGGCTCCAGTTATGGAAAGGCCAGATGCCACCCAAAACAGCAAACCCGAGGAACACAAAGGGGAACCAGAACATCTGGAAATTTGTAGAGAAACCCGCACTTTCAAGGGCAATCATATCAAAAGTGCCTAAACCCGAACTAAAGTACATCGCCAGACCGCCGATTAGGGAAACCACGGATCCGATAAAAAGGTAGAGCGTGAGCTTCATGGCTGCGTACTCGCGGGTTACTTTCCAACCCCAGATGGCGATCAGCAGGTACATGGGGAAGACAGCGATCTCGTAGAAAAAGAACAACATGAACATATCGAGCGCCACAAATACCCCGAAAACACCCGTCGCCAAAATGAAAAGGAAGGCGAAGAATTCACGCGGCCGGTCATCTATACCCCACGAAATCAGCACACCGGTAAACATAACAATACCTGTCAGCATCACAAGCGGTGCATTCAAGCCATCGACGCCAACATAATAGGAGATGCCCAATTGAGGCAGCCATGTATATCTTTCAACAAATTGATATCCGCCCGCGGCAAGATCATAGGAGAAATACAGCCAAACAGAGAGCCCCAAGGCAAGGGCAGCTGCGGCAAGGGCTGTAACCCGGATCTCATTTTTGCGATCGCCGGGTATCAGGAAAAGCAGCAACCCGGTGACAAGCGGTGTAAAAACGATCACACTAAGAATTGGAAATTGCATCGTTCACCTCAAATTAGAACAGCATCTCAACAGCCTGGTTGATGACATTCAAAAGCCAAGCAGGCCAGAAGCCTAACCATAACATCAGCACCATCAGCGGCGCCATTACAATTATTTCACGGGCACTGATCTCACTGATTTTGCCAATCCATTTTTCATTTAGCGGTCCATGCAAAACTTTCTTAAGCCCGAGCAAGACATAAGCGCCGGTGAAAAACAAACCGATCATGCTAAGCGCTGTATAGGTAGTAAAAACCGGCCACGCGCCTCGCACAACCAAGAACTCGGAGACAAAGCCATTAAGACCCGGTAAACCCAGCGAAGCCATGGAACTAAACATCAAGATGCCGCCATAAACAGGTATTAATGGGAACAGACCGCCAAATTTATTCAAATCTCGAGTGTGCGTGCGTTCATAAATGACACCCACCAAGAAAAACATTGCAGCTGCTGAAAGGCCATGATTGAACATCTGCAAGATCGCGCCATTGATCGCGATAACGGCATGTTCTGTGCCTTGAGCATAGGCTGCAGCCGCAATGCCCAAAACCACAAAGCCCATGTGATTAACCGATGAGTAAGCCACCAAACGTTTGAAATCGGTTTGGCCAAATGCACTTAAGGCCCCAAAGATGATCGCCATGGTTGCCAGGAAAGCCAACACACCGGCGTAGTCATGGGCTTGCTGTGGATAAAGCGGTAAGACCAGGCGTAAAAAGCCGTAAGCGCCAAGCTTTAGCAGCACACCGGCTAATATCATGGAGCCGGCGGTGGGTGCTTCGGTATGCGCATCGGGCAGCCAGGTATGGAAAGGCCAGATCGGCACTTTAAGCGCAAAAGCTACCACAAAAGCCCAGAAGGTAATTATTTTTATCGTACCGCCAGAAACCGCAAAGCCGAATGTGCCAATATTGTCCATCGCAACCAAGTCGGGCCAAATTGTATAAAGCTGCGTCAGGTCGTAGGTGCCGGTAACAACACCAATCAATTGAATCGCCAGCAGCAAACCTAACGAGCCAGCCATGGTGTAAATCATGAATTTGAACGAGGCATACGTGCGGGATTTAACCTTGATACCGCCCCATAGTTCACGCTCACCCTCCGGGCTGCCCCATTGGTTGATCAAGAAATACATGGGTATCAGCCCAATCTCCCAGAACACGAAGAAGAGCAATAAATCCAAAGAAAGGAAAACGCCCAGCATGCCCATTTCTAGCAGCAAAAACAAGGACATATAACCTTTGATGCGGTCTTCAACGTTGAAGGAAGCTAAAATAGCGATCGGCGTTAAAATCGTGGTTAATAGCACCATCGTCAAAGAGAGGCCATCGACTCCAATATGAAAAGATGAATTGATCGCCGCGTACCATGACTGGTTTTGTTCAAATTGAAAACCGGCCTGGGAGGCGTCAAAGGCAAACCACAAAAATAAAGACAGCGCGAATGGGAATAAACTGGCAATCAGCGCAACCCAGCGAATCAATGTCTTTTCCTCGCTGGGCAAAAGGGTTATGAGTATTGCCGCCAAAGCCGGAATAAACAGGATCAGCGTAAGCAAATTATTTGCAATAAAATCCATGGTTCGCTCCACAAAGTACTTCGAGATAACCTAAGGTAGGAGCAGGTTATACAGATAGTAAAACAGCGTGCCAAAGGCAAAAACCAGCGCAAAGACCATGTACTGCTGGATACGTCCAGTTTGAATGCTCCGGACTTTATGGCCAAATTTCTTGACGCCTTCGCCAACGAAATCACCAAAACCATTGATGACCGGCACGTCAAAATAATCACGGAAAATGCTGCCCGTTCGGAACGTCACACGCGCAATCCCGTGCAGGATTCCGTCGATCACGCCTTGGTCAATCCATCGATAGGACAGGGTTTCAGAGATCCAAATTGCGGGCTTGACAAATATCTTGTCGTAAAGCTCGTCAAAATAGTATTTATTTTGCAGCACAGAATACAGTGGTCCCAGCGCTTTCTTGAGCGGGTCTTCCTGACCTACTTCAACGTTGCGATAAACCATCCAACCCAGCAATAAGCCGCCCAACGCGACCCCTAAGGAAGTCAGCAGTGGAATCCAGCTAAATTCAATCCCAGGCAAGTGATAGGGCAAGGTACTGGCAACCCAATCGTGGAACCAATTGGGGAAAATGCCGCCCAAAACTGGAAACTCCTCAGGAATACCGACCCAGCCATAACCAATCGCGAAAACAGCCAAAATAACCAAAGGTAGAGTCATCGTCCAGTGGGTTTCTTGCGCATTTTCGGCCACTTTCGTGCGTGGTTTACCCAGGAAAGTGAGCGTAATCTGACGCATGGTGTAGAAAGCCGTTAGGAAAGCCGCCATTGCTAAAACGATGAAGACGGTCATATGACCATTGGCAAAGGCATCGGCGAATATTTCATCTTTCGACCAAAAACCAGCCGTAACCACAGGGAACCCGGAAAGGGCAAAGCCACCGATCAAAAACGTCCAGAAAGTGATCGGCATCTTATTCTTTAGACCACCCATATTGAACATATCCTGTGGGTCGGTGTCATGATCATCAACATGATAAACACCGTGCTCCATTCCATGGATGACCGACCCAGACCCCAAGAAAAGCAAAGCCTTGAAGAAGGCATGGGTAATTAAATGGAAGGCTGCTGCCACATACGCGCCGACTCCCAAAGCGGCGATCATAAATCCAAGCTGCGAAATTGTAGAGTAAGCCAAAACACGTTTAATATCGTTTTGAGCCAGGGCAATGGTTGCGGAGAAAAGCGCCGTAATGGAACCAATCACAGCCATGGCCGTCATGGCCGAGGTTAATTCCCCGTGTTCGGCGCCAGCCGATAGCAGTGGGAACATGCGGATGACCATATAAACACCCGCGGAAACCATAGTCGCGGCATGGATCATGGCCGAAACCGGCGTCGGTCCTTCCATCGCATCAGGCAGCCAGACATGCAGTGGCCATTGCGCCGATTTTCCCACCGTACCGATGAACAGCAAAATACCAATCAATCCTGCTGCGGAGAGGCCAAAATAACCCGAGGGCTCGTTCGCTAATTGATGCAAGAATTCTTCATTGAAGAAAATCTGATGAAAATTAAGCGTGCCTGCTTTGGTGTACAAATAGGCTATGCCCAGCAGCATGAAGACATCACCCACGCGCGTAGTAATAAATGCCTTGATCATTGCAGCCCGGGCTGACTCTTTGCCATACCAGAAGCCGATCAGCAGATACGAACACAGCCCCATGATTTCCCAGCCAACGAAAAGCGTCAGCAAATTATCCGAAACCACCAGCACAAACATACCAAAGGCGAACAAGCCAATAAAAGCGAAGAAGCGGGAATACATCGGCTCGATCGACATGACCTTATGCTCATGACCGCTCTCATCGATCACAGTAGCGCCATGCGGCGGTAAGCCTTTGCGATCATGGTCACCCTTAGGCTGTCCATAATTATGGTAGCCAACGCTGTAGATGAAAATCATCAATATCGTCCACGCTACGAAAAACAACACCGCAGCGCCGAAGGGATCAATTTGAACACCCACGCTGAGCCATGTGTTTCCCGTTGGCAGCCAATTGATCGACGAGCCAAAAGGATGTTCACCTAATTGATGCGCACCTGTTTGCAGCGCCCGCCAGAACACCACCATGCTTCCGGCCCACGAAAGTAATGCCGCGCCAACACCAACTGTATGGCTCAAAGCTTTATTACGATTGGTGAAAAGTATGATAATAAAAAAGGCCAGCAGCGGTGGAAGAGGAATAAGCCAAATAAGTGTTTCTGTTGCCATGGATCCTCCGACTACCACTTAAGCATATTGATCTCGTCGGCTACCACCGTATTTTTACGACGATAGAGCGAGATTACCAAAGCCAAACCAACAGCAACTTCAGCTGCGGCAACGGCGAAAACGATCACCGCAAAAACCTGGCCGGTGATAACAGTTGGATCTTGATAGCGCCAAAAGGCTACCAAATTGATGTTAACGGCATTGAGCATCAGCTCAATACCCATCAAAATTGCAACCGCGTTCTTACGGGCTAAAACACCGTAAAGTCCGATGCTGAAAAGCGCGGCTGCAAAAATCAAATACCAAGATAAGGAAATCACGCCATCCTCCTAATTCACTGTCCGGGATTGGTGATAGCACACCAAGGACGATCTACTGGTCCCATGCCACCACGATAGCGCCAATTAGAGCCGCCAGAAGCAAGACCGAGGCGACCTCAAAGGGCAATACAAAGGCGTTTGGTGAAACCAGTCGCTGACCTAATTCGACGATGGGGTCAAAATCTGCAGCCAAGACGGGCAAAGCCATGTCAGCAGCTCCAGAATTAAGCAGCAATACCGTAAGACCAGCAAATAGCGCTGCGCCTAGAACGGCTGCCCATCCCCAATTTGAATTTACTTGCGGGCCAGTATCTTCCATAATATTGCGGGTGAGCATAACCGCAAAAATCATCAGAATAGCTATTGCACCAATATAGACCACAACCTGAACTACGGCCAAGAAAGTCGCGTTGAGCAGCACAAAGGTCATGGCAACACCAAATAGAGCCATGATCAACCACAAGGCAGCATGGATCAATTTTGGTGCCGTTACAACTTTGAATGCCGAGAACAAAGTCAAAAAGGCTATGAATAAAAAGATAATATCGAGTCCTCTCATGAATACACTCCGGAACTAGGGTTCAGCCAACCGTGTTAATTGTCCGTGGGCTTGGGAGCTACGGCAACAGGGCGCTGAGGGAATTCCTGCCGTTTTTTCCTCGGTTCCACCTTTTTTAAAATTTCAATCGTCATCCAGCCAATCACTAAATTGGCAGACAACATAGCAAGTCCGTAACCCCATCCTGTTACCTCAGCCAATTCCAGCGTTTTGTCTAAGATGGCTGTTACCATCAATACAACCAACGCCAGCGGGGTCAGGAATTTCCAATTAAAAGCCAGCATTTGATCGATACGGATGCGAGGAATTGACAAACGAATCCAGGAAATCAAAAAATAACCAAAAAATGTCTTAACATAGAAGGAAACAATACCCCACAAGGGATGAATATCAACCCAGGGGACACGCCATCCACCCAAAAAGAGAACCGAAATCAAAGCGCCCACAGTCCACACATGCAGAAACTCGCCGACATAGAACATGCCAAACTTCATGCCTGAATATTCGGTATGAAAACCAGCCACAATTTCTGATTCAGCTTCAATTAAGTCAAAAGGAGCGCGCCCAACTTCAGCCATGGAGCTAATTAGGAAAATCAAAGCTGCCAGGGGAGCTATGACAATAAACCATGTGCTTTGAGCGTTGACAATATCACTCAAATTCATGGAGCGTGCCAGCAAAACCGGTATCAATAACACCAAAACCATGGGTATTTCGTACGCTACCATCTGCGCTACAGCACGGTATGCCCCTAGTAGAGCAAATTTGTTGTTGGATGACCAGCCGGCCATCAAGGCCGCTACAATACCGAAAGAACCAACAGCCACAATATAAAGCACGCCCACGTTGATGTCCGTGCCAACCACAGCTGCGGTAAAAGGGATCACAGCCCAGATGAACAATACCGAGGCAACACTTAGAACTGGGGCAATATTAAAGGGTACTTTATCAGCACTGGCAGGCGTGGTATCTTCTTTGGTGAACATTTTGATGATATCCGCGATCGGCTGCAGTAACCCATAAGGACCGGCTCGGTTCGGGCCAATACGATCTTGCAACCGGGCAGCCAATTTGCGCTCAAACCAAATCAGTGCGATCACGGTTGTAAATCCAACCATAATGACCACAAACGCACCGATGGCCTGCATCAACACCAACACCAGGCTATCAGCCAACCCCCACCCCAGCAGTAAACTTTCAAACCACTGAGAAATCTGAATAATCGGATTACTCATTCGCAATCTCCTAACCACATGACGTTATCTGCCGCCAAGTTTTTTAGCCCCAATAGCAAATGGCTGTGGAATTCTCCTACAGCCATTTTTTTATGCCCACTCTAGGGCACCCTTGCGCCAAACATATAGCAAACCCACCAGCAGAATTGCAATAAATAATACCCCCTCAAATACTGCAAACAGAGGTAGTTTGTCAAACGCTACTGCCCAGGGATACAAAAATATGGTTTCAATGTCAAAAATCAAGAACACTAAAGCAAAAATATAGTACTGTACCTTGAACTGCACCCAGGCCCCTCCCACAGGCTCCATGCCACACTCATAAATTTCTTGTTTAATAGTATTAGGTTTTTTCGGTGCAACGAAGCGGGGTAAGTAAACAGCAACTGCAGGCACCACCAAGCCAATAATCAAAAACAATCCAATATAAAGCCAGTTATTGAGCATGGGAACTCCTTAAATTTAAATCAAAATTCCAAGACATAATTGAGTGAATTATATGTCTGGCAATAATATTTTTACATGCAATATTTTGTGCCCACAACCTGGCACAACGAGCAACATTGTACCATAGCGTTTAGACCAATTATTGATACATTAGTCATAAATCCATATGATTTTTATCAATTATTTATATATCTGCATAAGGCTGCATAAATGCTGTATTTGAACCTCAACCGTGATTGATATTCAGTCACAAAATCAAGGAATTTACTTCTACAATAGCTCGTTACTGAAGTTAACTCCTTGCATTAGAATAACATTATCGCTCACAGATCGCGGCGGATTAAACCAAAACCGGGTGGTTCAGAGTCATCCGGTTTCGATAACTATACTCGCGCCCCAGTAAACGCATATATTCAAATCATCAATTTCATCAAAAGCCCAGGACACGGCAATGATCTCGTCTTGACGCTTTTTGCTGACCACACCTTCGGCGCTAGCGCGGAATTTAGCAACGATCTCTTGATCCGACATCGGATTCTGCGGAGATCCTTTGGTGTAATCCACCTGTGCAGTATGCCTCATACTCTCACGCGTGGTTATTCTTTTTAGGGTACACTATAAATTCACCAGACTCTTATATTTATCGCCATCTTCTGGTGAACCAGCAAAACCACAAGGATTTTTTATGACTCCAGAAGTTAAGATAGCAACATCGCTGTCGACAAGCCAACAATTACTGGAAATCAGCGATCAGGTAGATATACTGCGCGCAAATCTTGAAAAACCGAACACAAATCTGCCCCAAAAAACTTCCCATCATCTCAATCTCATTAAAAAACATATTGTGGGTGTAGCGGGGAAAGTTAAACAGCAGGAAGATGAACTCAATGATTTGCGTGCCCTGGCCGATATTGGCCGCATCGTAAATTCATCGCTTGACCTCCAAAATGTTCTGCGCATCGTGATGGACACCATCGTCCGTCTAACCGACGCTGAGCGCGGCTTTTTGATGCTGCGCGATGAAGATGATAAATTTACCATTCGGGTGGCGCGTAACTGGGAACAAGAATCCATTCAAGAATCCGATTTTGCCATCAGCCGCACGATCATTAATCGCGTCACCGAAGAAGGACAACCCATTGTCACAACCAATGCACAGGAAGATCCTCGCTTTGGCGGGCAAGAGAGCATTATCGCTTATAATTTACGCTCCATCCTGTGCGTACCACTCAAAGTGAAAGATGAACTTACAGGTGTGATCTACGCTGATAACCGCATCCGCACTGGACTGTTCACCGAGGGTGATCGCGACCTGCTTAACGCCTTTGCTCACCAGGCTGCTGTTGCTATTGAAAATGCGCGTCTCTTTGCATCGGTGCGCCAAACGCTGATTGAGGTCACCGAACTCAAAAATCTCATGGATAATGTTTTTGCATCGATTGCCAGCGGCGTGATAACAACCGATATTGAGGACAAAATCACGCTTTGCAATCGCGCTGCCGAAAATATCTTAGGGCGCAGTTCAACAGAGTTAATTGAACAAAATATTTCCTTGAGTATTCCTGAGCTTTCTTCGGAGTTCACGACGTCCCTGGCTGCGATACGCCAGGGTGAAGAAATCATTCGCGGAATGGAGATGAATCCGAATCTACCTCTGCGCGGCTCGGTGCACTTACAGCTTAATTTTTCCCCGCTCAAGGATACCAATGCGGTTACCCAAGGTGTTGCCATCGTACTCGATGATGTAACCGAGAAAAAGCGCCTTGAAGCGCAACGGCGTCTGTTTGAAAAAATGGTCTCGCCAGCAGTCATTAATCAGATTGACCCCAATAAAGTGCAGCTAGGCGGCCAGCGCGCCCAAATCACAACGCTTTTTGCTGATATCCGCGGGTTTACTAGTTATAGCGAAAGCCTGTCCCCCGAAGAACTGGTAGCGGTGCTCAATCGCTATCTAGCTGCTGCGGCCGATGCTGTCCTCGAGCAGGCCGGCACCATCGACAAATTCATGGGTGATGCCGTTATGGCCTGGTTCAATGCACCGATCCCCCAACCCGATCATACCCTGCGGGCGGTTAAAGCGGCTTTGGGCATTCGAGATGCAATCCATGCACTGCACCTTGAACTACCCTCAGATGCGCACTTGAATTTTGGCGTGGGCATCCATTTTGGCGACGCTGTTTTAGGGTTGATAGGAACAGAAAAACGAGTGGATTACACAGCCATTGGCGACAGCGTCAACACCGCCAAACGCATTCAAGAAAATTCTGATGCCAATCAAATCTTGATTAGCTATACGGCCTATAATAATATAAAACATAAAATCGCAGTGCGGTCGTCTGAGCCTATTCACGCCAAGGGGAAAAGCCGGCCTGTAGCAGTGTTTGAAGTTATCGGGCTCAAGTAAAAAGACTTAATTCCCCCACAAATATACCAAGAAGCGGGTTATTTAGATAAACCCGCTTCTTTTATGCTTAGTTACTCCTGAACCAACAAGTTCATATATGCTCGCAACTCATCAATCTCGTTAAAAGTCCAAGTTGCCAGGATGATTTCATCTTGCCGTTCTTTGGAAACCACACCTTCGGCGTTGGCGCGGAATTTAGCAATTATCTCCTGGTCCGACATCGGATTCTGCGGAGATCCTTTAGCGTAATCCACCTGCGCAGTATGCGTAATACCCGCACGCGTGGTGATAGAGACCCGGGCGCGCTTGATTGCAGGGAACAGCGCATCAATATCGGGATCTGCAACTACTTTGATCTTGCGAGTAAATCCCAAATGCGTGGATCAACCAGTTTTTCATCGCTAAAAGAATCTGGCAGCACGTTACCATCAGCCACAGCAACAGCAATCACGTAAGGCAGCGAGTGGTCGGCGGTCTCTTTGGTTTTAGGGGCAAACTTGCTGGGATCAGAAAGAATATCAGCGCCCCGGGTGGTGGTCTCAACGAGGATTTGAGCCACATCTTCAGCAGCAATTTTATGCTCGCGGCAAACTTGCAGCGCCGCGCTGATGGGTTGGTGAGTTAACGCTTCGGTTGGGAAGGCTTTATAACCACACTGCGTAATCATAAAATCTTCACCCAAATCTTTGAGCAGCCGATCAGGTCGCCACGTAACATGGGTCAATACTTCAAAGAGACCTTCCTTGCCTTCAAGAATTTCGACCGGTCCACCGTAGCCTTCTTTTGCCATCATAGCCGCGATCACCCCGGCCTGGGATGCCAGCGGATCGGCGGTGTTCTTCATATTTGTCAGATGTCCAGCCACGACCCCACCCAAAGTAAAGTGACTGCTGCCGCTGATGCCCACTGCGGCTACCATCTGGTCGATATCAAGATCATACATGCGTCCAGCTACCAACGGACTGACAAACTGAGTTAGCGTGGCATGGTGCCAGCCAACTTCCCGCACACCCGGATCAGCGGCGTGACACCATCGCATTTCCAATTCATAGGCAATCACGATCGCGATCAACGTTTCGCGGCCGTTTTTTCCGTTCGCCTCCGCTGCCGCCAGTGCCGCCCCAATGATATCGGAGGGATGCGAGGGGTCTTGTTCCCAATAGATATCGTTGTAATCAAGAGCACGAGTTAACAAGCAGTTCATCAGCGCCGCGTTGGGAGCATTGGTTTTCTCGCCCGTCCCGATGATCGTCGCTTCAGGCCTGCCACCCAATTTCTCGGTAAAGCGGTACATGGCGCCCATATCTTCATTTTTCACTGCGGCCAACGCGCAGCCAATACTATCCAACAGAAAACGCTTGGCCTCATCAACCGCCTCAGCAGGGATGTCTTCATATTTTAAGTTGATGGCGAATTCTGCCATTTGATGGCTGAGGGATGTCATAAGTTACTCCTATTTCTTGAAGGCGGGTACCAGCGCAATTTTCTCTATTCTTTCTGAGTTCAGGTCCGTTATTTACAGTTATCAGCGTTTACCCGCATGCAATTTGCGACGTGTGTACTCGATCAGTCCACCGGCATTGAAGATTTCCATGACCGTTTCAGGCAGCGCGGGGAATGTGAACGTCCCGGCTGCACAGTGGATTTCTCCGGCGGCCAAATCAATTTCGATGTTTTCTCCATTTTCGATGGCCTCCACCGCTTCTGTGCTGACGATGGCCGGCAGGGCGTTGTTGAGGCAGTTGCGATAGTAGATGCGCGCGAACGAGCGGGCTATCAGCGCGCCCAGGTTGGCTTCACTCAAACACACCACCGCCTGCTCTCGCGAAGATCCACAGCCCCAATTCGTCCCACCGACAATAATATCGCCCGGTTGCATTTGGCCCGCAAATTCGGGATCTAAATCTTCCAGGGCATAACTCGGCATTTCTTTGGGATCGCTGACCGTATAAGTGTATTTTCCAGGGAAAATCACGTCGGTGTTGACATTGTCGCCATATTTCCAAACTCGACCTTTAATGATGTTCTTCATGGTCTCTCTCGTGGGTTCGTTTTCTAAGGGGTCAAGCTTACACGGGTACCAGCTCTTCCGCTTGATTCCCAATTCATGCTGTCCCCTTTGGTTAGATATCCTTCGGGTGCATGATGTGACCTGCGACTGCCGATGCGGCTACCACGGCCGGGCTGCCCAGGTAAATATCGCTCTCTTTGGTGCCCATGCGCCCGCGGAAATTGCGGTTAGATGAGCTGATGCTGACTTCGCCAACTGCAGGAACACCCATGTGATTTCCCATACACGGTCCGCAGCCAGGGCTTTCGATAGCCGCGCCCGCTTCGACGAAGATTTCGATATAGCCTGCTTTGAGTGCCTCCAAGGATACCTGGGATGATGCCGGAATGACCAGCATGCGCGTTCCGGGTGCAATTTTACGCCCTGCCATAATTGCTGCCGCGGCCGCTAAATCCTCCAGTCGTCCATTGGTGCAGGTACCCAAAAAGGCTTGCTGCACGCGGGTACCAGCAACCTGCGAGAGTGGGACAACGTTGTCAACGCTGTGGGGACGAGCGATCATCGGCTCGATGAGTACAGCGTCATAAGTATAGCTTTGGGCGTAGTGCGCGTCAGGGTCCGGGTAAATCAACTCATAAGCTCGTTTGGCGCGCCCGCTCAAAAAGGCAATCACTTTATCGTCTGGAGCAATATAACTGTTCTTGGCACCCATCTCAGCCATCATATTAGGCAGCGTCGCTCGCTGAGACAAATCCAGTGATTCAATGGTACTCCCGTGCCACTCCACCGACATATACAAGGCACCATCAGCACCCAGGTCGCCAATCACTTTAAGTGCCAGGTCTTTCGCTGTCACACCAGTCTGAAACTGACCGTTGACCGTGATTTTCATACTTTCAGGAACACGTAACCACAGCTGCCCGACCGCCCAAATGGAGGCCATCTCCGAGCGACCAATACCGGCTCCAAAAGCCCCCATCACCCCGGCATGCGGGCTGTGCGAATCCGAACCAAGTACAATTTCCCCGGGCAAAGCTAATCCCTCCTCAACCAGCACCTGATGGCAGATGCCGCGCCCGACATCGAAGAAGTTTTCGATGCCCTGATCGGCGACAAACTCACGGATAATACGATGATTCTCAGCATGTTTTGTGGTCGGCGCCGGGGCTGCGTGGTCGATAAAGATCGCGTGCATGGCAGGATCAAAAACCCGCTGGCCGCCCATACGCTGAAAAATACCGTAAATGGGGGCTGTGTTATCGTGCGAGAGAGCTACATCCGGCGTGATCTCGACGATTTGGCCTGGGACAGTATCTGAAACTCCAACTTTTTTAGCAAGAATTTTTTCAGCAAAAGTTTGGCTCATAAGTACTCCATCTGAATATCCACGCCAGCCAGCAATATGCTTAACTGTGCTTGCACGTATGTCATTTGTCTTAAACCTGCAATCGGCTTTTGAAGGGTAGAAAAGTCATAAAATCGGCGTGATGCACGATATAAGCCTCGGTACTGCGTTGGATTAGATCACCTTCAGCGGCGTGGGCCGCGATGATATGGCAAACTTCGGCCGGCACACCGCACTCTTCAGCCAGGGATAGGCCGGAGAAAGGATGGCGCACGTATTTACCATAGGCACCCTGCATGGAATTACCATGCTCGTCCAGTTCATATTCCAACAGCTTACCAACATCTGCCAAGATCGCGCCGGCAATGACCACATCCAGGTTGATGGGCAAATCTTCGCCGAAGAATTCGATCATCTTGCGGGCGCTTTCGTTTGCGACATGCACAACGGCGCGCTTGTGCGTCATAAAGCTGACTTTCATATCCGGGCCAGCTTTAAGCGTGAAGGGAATCCTCCCCAAATCTTCTGGCACCAGCACACTGCGCTCTAAAGCCAGCGCCCAGGTTTTGCTGGTTTTTTCCCGCAAATCGGAATTTTCAATCCAGGCCAGTTCAGGCCATAGTTGGTTAACGTTCATATTTTCCTCTATTCAAACGGACCGATAATGTTCAACGGTTGGATGTGGATCATAAAAATGATGGGTTAATTTTTTCCACTGCTGGTATTCGTCAGAGTTTCTGAACCCTACAGTATGATCTTCGAGCGTATCCCAGTTCACTAGCAAGATGTAGCGGTTTTCTACCTCGACACATTTTTGCAGTTCGTGCGAGATATAGCCTTTCATGGAACTGATGATGCACTCCGCCTGTC
>PVMK01127433.1_pt1 | contig 31340 bp, 30 predicted proteins | sample 1853481 | NCBI WGS metagenome assembly PVMK01 (sample SAMN08533507, study PRJNA380276) | Marine sediment metagenome, whole genome shotgun sequencing project.
GCATAAATGCCGCGACATCGGCGTGCCGTGCGTCTCCGTCCTCGATCCGGTTCTCACCGCCTTCCAGTCCTATCTCGGCACCCGTTCGGCCTGCCGCGTCGGCGCGCAGCATGTTCTCGATGCCGATTATTTTCGCCGCATCGACCAGGGTGTAGAGAACGATGCCGGGCGTTTCTTCCATTTCGGCGGCAATGTTTTCGATCTGCGCCGGTGTGCGGATCAGCGAATGAATATGCTCAATTGCCTGTGTCGCCGAATATTGCGCCGCCGCGGCGCGGCCGACATTGAGCAATGTCTCGCCGGTCGCATCGGATATGAGGTGAAGATGGAAGTACCGTGTCTTCGGCAAAACGTGCTGTCTTCTTGTGCGGCTGTGTGGATGAATCGGGAAAATCGCGGCGCCAGCCTTTCGCCGGGTTGCTTGATACCCGCTTTTCATAATCGATCAACCGATGAGGCCGCTGTTGATTTAAAAAATTGCACCGGATCGTACTGGTGACAAACGGTCCTTATCACCGTAACCGGATATGCCTTGGAAGCCGTGACCTTGTTTTTATAATTTGTAACTATCTGATTTTATTATACTTTCTTGTCTTATCTAGACTTGTTCATGGTCCATCCACGATCCCGGCAATCCTTCCATCCAGGCTCCGGCAAAGAATGGCGATTGTGGACAGACATGAATCCCGGTAATCCACAGACCAACAGAATCAATAGAGTCTTTATTAAGGTTTTGTTTACAAAATGGTTTTTTTCTTGTGAGCGTCGTACCCTTCCTCATCGAGGTGCTGAATGGCGATATTCCGGACCGGCCGCCGATCTGGATCATGCGCCAGGCTGGCCGCTATTTGCCGGAATATCGCGCCGTTCGGGAAAAGGCCGGTTCGTTCCTCGCGCTTTGCTATGAGCCGGATCTTGCAACGGAAGTGACGCTTCAACCGATCCGCCGGTTCGATTTCGATGCGGCGATCCTGTTTTCCGATATTCTCGTCATTCCCGATGCGCTGGGACAAAGCGTGCGATTTCAGGAGGGGCTGGGGCCGCTGCTGGAACCGGTCGATCTGGGCAAGCTCGATGGGTTGCGCACGGATCGTATTCTTGCGCATCTGCAGCCGGTGCTGGAGACGATCGGACTTGTGCGCCGGCAACTTCAGCGCGACAAGGCGCTGCTTGGCTTTTGCGGCGCGCCATGGACGGTGGCGACCTATATGATCGCCGGGCGGGGAACGCCGGACCAGGCGCCGGCGAGACTTGCCGCCCATGAAGCGCCAGAGCGGTTTGAGGCGCTGATTGATATTCTTGTCGATGCGTCGATCGAATATCTTGTCGCGCAGCTTGAGGCCGGCGCCGATGCGGTGCAGATTTTCGATACCTGGGCCGGTATCCTGGATGATGAAGGTTTTGCGCGTTGGGCGATCGATCCGGTGCGGCGGATTATCGACGGTGTTCGCAAGGCGGTGCCGGATGCGAAGATCATCGCCTTCGCCAAGGGCGCCGGATCGCGGCTCGGCATTTACGGCAGGCAAACCGGAGCGAACGGCGTCGGTATCGACTGGACAATGCCGATCGCCGATGCGAATGCGATGCTGCCGGCCGGTATCGCCAGCCAGGGAAATCTCGATCCGATGCGGCTGACCGCTGGCGGCGAGGCGCTGGATCGCGGCGTCGATTCGATCCTGGCGGCGACTGCCGGCCGGCCGCACATATTCAATCTCGGGCATGGCATCACGCCGGATACGCCGATCGCCCACGTCGAGCGCCTGATCGGCCGCGTTCGCGGCTGATGCGGTTTCAAGGGGATTTGAAAGGATGTTGTGGGTAAAGTCGTTTCATGTCGTCGCCATCATCTCGTGGATGGCGGCGCTGCTCTATCTGCCGCGCCTGATGGTCTATCATGTCGATTGCGCCGCCGGGTCGGAGAAGTCGGAAACCTTCAAGGTCATGGAGCGGCGGCTGTTGAAGGCGATCGCCACGCCGGCGATGATCGCAAGCTGGGTGCTGGGCCTGTGGCTGGCGTTTCTCGTCGATGCATGGGGCATGGCCTGGTTCTGGGCGAAGATGATTTTTGTTCTCGGCCTCACCGCCTATCATTTGCAGGGCGCGCGCTGGGTCAGGGATTTCGCCGCCGACCAGAACGGACGCAGCGGCCGGTTTTTCAGAATAGCCAATGAAGTGCCGACGGTGCTGATGTTCGCCATCGTCATTTTCGTGATCGTCAAACCGTTCTAGCATTCCCCGCCTAGCATTCTCCGCGGGCGGATTGAATTTGCCGCTTGTGGTTTGCCGTCCGCGCCGGTATTGAGTGGGCGCAAGCGTTGATGCGCGGTGCCGGCCGGTGCTGCAAGAACGGGCGAAGTATCCAGGCCCGGCGCGCGTTCTACTTTTCTCTCCTTTTCTCCCCCGCTTATCCCTACGGGACAAAACCATGCATGAAATGAAACTTCAGGAACTGAAGGCCAAATCGCCGACGGAGCTTCTCGCTTTCGCCGAGGAGCAAGAGGTGGAAAATGCCAACACGCTGCGCAAGCAGGAGCTGATGTTCGCAATTTTGAAAAACCTTGCCGATCAGGAAATCGAAATCATCGGCGAAGGCGTCATGGAGGTGCTGCAGGACGGCTTCGGTTTCCTGCGCTCTCCGGACGCCAATTATCTGCCCGGTCCCGACGACATCTATGTCTCGCCCTCGCAGATCAGGCGGTTCTCGCTGCGTACCGGCGACACGGTCGAGGGCCAGATCCGCAGTCCCAAGGACGGTGAGCGCTATTTTGCCCTTCTAAAGGTCAACACCATCAATTTTGAGGATCCGGAAAAGGCCGGACACACAGTGCATTTCGACAATCTGACGCCGCTTTACCCGGACGACCGCTTCAAGCTGGAAGTCGAGGATCCGACGATCAAGGATTTATCCGCCCGGGTGATCGATCTGGTGGCGCCGATCGGCAAGGGCCAGCGCGGCCTGATCGTGTCGCCGCCGCGAACCGGCAAGACGATGATCCTGCAGAACATCGCCAAATCGATCATTACCAATCATCCGGAATGCTATGTGATCGTGCTTTTGATCGACGAGCGGCCGGAAGAAGTCACCGACATGCAGCGGACGGTGAGCGGCGAAGTAGTCTCGTCAACCTTCGATGAGCCGGCGGTGCGCCACGTTCAGGTCGCCGAAATGGTGATCGAAAAGGCCAAGCGGCTGGTCGAACATGGCCGCGACGTCGTCATTCTCCTGGATTCCATTACCCGTCTGGGCCGCGCCTACAATACCGTCGTCCCGTCATCGGGCAAGGTGCTGACCGGCGGCGTTGACGCCAATGCGCTGCAGCGGCCGAAACGGTTCTTCGGCGCGGCGCGGAACATTGAGGAAGGCGGATCGTTGACGATCATCGCGACGGCGCTGATCGATACCGGCAGCCGCATGGACGAGGTGATCTTCGAGGAGTTCAAGGGCACCGGCAATTCCGAAATCGTGCTCGACCGCAAGGTTTCGGACAAGCGCGTCTTCCCCTCGATGGACATCCTCAAATCCGGCACCCGCAAGGAGGAGCTGCTGATACCGAAGGACGATCTTAAAAAGATTTTCGTGTTGCGCCGGATCCTGTCCTCGATGGGTGTCGTCGACGCCATGGAGTTCCTGCTCGACAAGCTGAAGCAGACAAAGACGAATGACGAATTCTTCGATTCGATGAATACCTGATCAGGCCAAGCCTGATCGGGGACCGCCTGACCGGGGCGCGCCGGAGCGGGCGATACCTTCAGCTCGATGCCCGTGCCAGCCCGGGCGTGCGCGATTGCGCAAGCAGGTCGGCGGCATCGTGGGCATTGCCGACCGGGGCCTGACAAGTGGTTGCATCGCACAGATACAGCGCCGGCGCCGATCCCGGCGCGGCTTTGCCGTGGGCGGGGTGGTTTGCCGGCAGGCCGGACAGGTCTTGCGGCGCGATCAGAAGCAGCGCCGGGTCACCTTCGGCCAATGCCGTCCGTTTCAAGTCGCCGGCATCGGCGCCACTGCCGGTGACGATGGCAAGGCGGGCGCGCCGGTACGAATCGAGGCCGGCCTGGATGCTGGCGGTGCCGACAGGGTTTTGGGCGATCTGGCCGGCGCGCTTGGCGGCAATCGTGGCGGCGGTCTGAAGATGGAGCGGATCGCCGGTCAGGTGGAATAATGCCATGGCCTGCTGGGCGAACATGCCGGTCGCCGAGGGCATGGCTTCATCGACGATCGAGAGTGGGCGGGTGATGAGGCCGGCGGCGTTCGGGTCGGTCAGGTAGCAGGCGCCGCCTTTCGGGTCATAAAAGCGCTCGGCCAGGCTGCGATGGAAGCGGCACGCATCGGCGAGGTGGCCGGCGTCGCCGGTGGCGGCGTGGAGCGCGAGCGCGGCGGCTGTCATCCAGGCATAATCCGTGGCCAGCCCGGCGGCGGTGGGACAGCCATCGAACCAGGCATGGAAAAGCTGCTCGCCGTCGATCATTTCGGTTGTGATGAAGCGATAGGCGGCGGCGGCCGTGTCGACCCAGTCGGGCCGGGAAAGGATTTGCGCGGCCCGCACAAGGCCGGTGATGGCGGCGCCGTTCCAATCGGCGAGAACCTTGTCGTCGCGGGCCGGTTGCGGCCGATCGATTCGCTGCCGGTACAATTTTTCCCGCAGCAACGCCAAGGCGGCCTCCTGCGAATCGCCGCGCCAGGTTCGGCTTGCCGCGGACAAACGATTGAGGTTGGTTTTGCCGTCAAAATTGCCCTGATCGGTGACGCCATACATGGCGGCGAATGTTTTGCCGTCCGCGTCGCCAAGTACAGCCTCGATTTCGGCCGCCGTCCAGAGATAGGTCTGGCCTTCCTCGCCTTCCGTATCGGCGTCCAGGCTGGCCGCAAAAGCGCCGCCCGGCAAGGTCATTTCGCGACCGATCCACGTTACGGTTTCCTCGATTCGGGTCCGGAACAAATGTTCATCAGTGCGGGCAAAAGCCAGCGCGAGCAGATTGAGCAGCTGGCCGTTGTCGGACAGCATCTTTTCGAAATGCGGGATCAGCCATTGCGCATCGACCGAATAGCGGGCAAAGCCGCCACCGACATGATCGTAGATGCCGCCCTGGCAGAGCGAACGGAGCGTCGTCAGGACGGCGGTTTCGTAATCGGTGTTGCCGGTCCTCAGCGCCGAGCGCCAGAGATGATCGAGGAGCGGCGACATGGGAAACTTTGGAGCGCCGCGCAAACCACCATTTTCCGTATCCCACATGGAGAGGATGCGGGCCGCCGTTTCGTCGATTGATGCATCGGCGATTTCGCCGGTCTGGAGTACCTCGTTTTGCTTCAGGTGGTCGAGGATGGCCTGGCGATTGACGGTAACGGCCTCATCCTGGTTTTCCCAGGCCGAAGCGATGGATTGCAGGATCTGGCGAAAGCCGGGCAGGCCGTGCCGCGGGCTCGGGGGAAAATAGGTGCCGCCCCAGAACGGCTCGCCATCGGGGGAGAGAAACATCGTTAGCGGCCAGCCGCCCTGCTGGCCGAGGGCGTGCAGGCCGGCCATGTATATCTGATCGATGTCGGGCCGCTCCTCGCGGTCGACCTTGATGTTGACGAAGGCTTGGTTCAGATAGGCGGCGAGGTCCGGATCGCTGAAACTTTCATGGGCCATGACGTGGCACCAGTGACAGGCAGCGTAGCCGATCGAAAGATGCACCGGTACATTGCGCGCTCGCGCCTCGGCGAAAGCCTCGGTTTGCCACGGCCACCAATGGACCGGATTGTCGGCATGCTGGCGCAAATAGGGACTGCTGCTGGCGGCGAGGCGGTTTTTCGGCATTGGCTCTTTTAACCCAGGCGGGCGGACGGAACGATGGAAAAGTTTGCCGGCGCCGGGGAAACCATATTCGCCCTTTCCAGTGGCGGCGTGCCATCGGGCGTTGCGCTGATCCGGCTATCGGGCCCGCGCGCCGAGGATATTGTGCGCCTTTATGCCGGTCGGGCGCCGGCGCCCCGGCGGGCTTCGATGCGGACGCTGCGGTTGCCGGAGACCGGCGAGATCGTCGATCAGGGGCTGGTATTGTGGTTTCCCGGACCGGACAGTTTCACCGGCGAGGACAGTGCCGAATTCCATTGCCACGGTAGCCGGAGCGTCGTCTTTGCAATGCTCGATTCGTTGGCGAAACAAACGGGTTGCCGAATGGCGGAACCGGGCGAGTTCGCCCGGCGGGCCTTCGATCACGGCAAGCTTGACCTGACCTCGGTCGAGGGCCTTGCCGATCTGATCAACGCGGAGACCGACGCGCAGCGCCGGCAGGCGCTGGACCAGGCGCGTGGCGGCCTGTTCAGCTGTGCTGAGACGTGGCGCGGGGCATTGATCGAATTGCGCGCCATGGTCGAGGCGCGGATCGATTTTTCCGATGAAGGCGATGTGGCGGACGCCGGCCCGGTGGAGATCGTCCGGCGCATGGAGAAATTGCGCGATGATATCCGCCTGGTCGTGGCGACGGCCAATCGTGGCGAGCGGGTCAGAACCGGCTTGAGGGTTGCGCTGGCCGGCCGTCCGAATGCCGGCAAATCGACATTGCTGAATGCGTTGGCCCGCCGTGAGGTGGCGATTGTCACGGAGGAACCCGGGACGACCCGCGACGTTCTTGAAGTGCCGCTGGATCTTGGCGGGTTTCCGTTCTTGTCTATGACACCGCCGGTCTGCGGGCGGCGGTTGGCAAGGCCGAACAGGAGGGTGTGCGCCGGGCTTTGGCGCGGGCCGGGTCGTCCGATCTTGTCTTGTGGCTAAGCGCCCGGGACGATCTCCAGATGCCGCCGGAACGGCTGAACGATTCGGTTCCGATATGGTTTATCGAGACGAAAGCCGATCTCGGCCAACCGCACGGCATGGGATTGCCGGTTTCCGATGGGGGATTTTCGGCAAGGTTCTCCATCTCGGCGAAAACCGGCGATGGCCTGGCCGGTCTGGAATCGGCGCTGCTCGATGCCGCGTCGCAGGCCATGACCGGCGATGGAGCGTTGACGATCACCCGGATCCGGCACAGAATCATCCTGGAAGCGGTCATCGCCGATCTTGATGCCGCTGTTGCCGCCAGGGAGGAAGAGGTCATTGCGGAATTGCTGCGGCGGGCCGGCGACGCTCTTGGCCGGCTGAGCGGTCGGATCGATGTCGAGGATGTCCTCGACCAGCTGTTCCTGGAATTTTGTATCGGTAAGTGACGGCCGGCGGACGATTCGGTTGCGGAACAATCGGCCTAAACCCTGAATATGTTTCACGTGAAACATCGAAAACCGGACGGCTGCCGTGTTTCACGTGAAACCATGGCGGGAATTCCGCTTCACCCGGCCCGGGAAACCGGCTACATGGCCGCCATGACGGAGCCATTGGCCTATGATGTGATTGTTGTCGGCGGCGGCCATGCCGGCTGCGAGGCGGCAGCCGCGGCGGCGCGCACGGGCGCCCGGACGGCGCTGGTCACGCACCGCTTTGCGACGATCGGTGAAATGTCCTGCAATCCGGCGATTGGCGGTCTCGGCAAGGGACATCTGGTCCGGGAAATCGACGCCATGGATGGCTTGATGGCCCGTGTCACCGACCAGGCCGGCATCCAGTTCCGCGTCCTGAACCGCCGCAAGGGCCCGGCCGTGCGGGGACCGCGGGCGCAGGCCGACCGGGCGCTTTATCGCCGCGCCATGCAGGGCGCGATCAGCAACCAGGCCGATCTCACCGTCATTGAAGCGGAAGCCCATGACCTGGTGACGCAAGGAAATCGCATCGCCGGGCTGGTGCTTGCCGATGGCCGGCGGCTGCGGGCGGCCACGGTCGTTATCACCACCGGCACATTCTTGCGCGGGCTGATCCATATCGGCGACGAGACGCGGCCGGCCGGGCGCGCTGGCGAGGCGCCGGCGATCGGGCTGTCGGCGACATTCGACCGGCTCGGCTTCACCCTGTCGCGGCTGAAGACCGGCACGCCGCCCCGCCTAGATGGCCGGACGATCGACTGGCAGGGCCTGGAGCGGCAGCCGGGCGATATGCCGCCGGCGCCGTTTTCAGCGCTGACAAAAGCCATAACAACGCCGCAGATCGATTGCCACATCACCCGCACGAACCGCGCGACCCATGACATTGTGGCGGCCAATCTGCGCAAGTCGGCGATGTATTCGGGCCGCATCGAAAGCCGTGGTCCGCGTTATTGTCCCTCGATCGAGGACAAGATCGTGCGGTTTGCCGATCGCGACAGTCATCAGATTTTTCTCGAACCGGAAGGCCTTGACGATCCCACGGTCTATCCGAACGGCATTTCGACATCCCTCCCGGCCGATGTGCAACTGCAAATGGTGCGCTCGATCGCCGGGCTGGAGCGGGCCGAAATGGTCCGGCCGGGATACGCCATCGAATACGACCATGTCGATCCGCGCGAGCTGGCGCCGACGCTGGAGACGTTGAAGGTTTCCGGCCTGTTTCTGGCCGGGCAGATCAACGGCACGACGGGCTATGAGGAGGCTGCCGCGCAGGGTCTGATCGCCGGGCTGAACGCCGCCCGCCGGGCTTCGGGGAGCGACGGGCTGATCATTAGCCGGTCGGAGGCATATCTTGGCGTGATGATCGACGATCTGGTGACCCGCGGCGTCAGCGAGCCGTATCGCATGTTCACCTCGCGGGCCGAATACCGGCTCTGCCTGCGCGCCGACAACGCCGATCAGCGGTTGACGCCGCTGGCCGATGGCGCCGGTCTGGTCGGGCCGCGGCGCCGGGCGGTATTTCGAACCCGGATGGACCGGCTGGAGCGAGCGCACGATATGCTGCGGACCTTGTCGCTGACCCCGAATGCGGCGGAACGGGCCGGATTGTCGGTCAACAAGGACGGCCAGCGCCGCAGCGCATTTGAACTTCTGGCCTATCCGGATATCGATTTTGATCGACTGACGCTGGTTTGGCCGCAGCTTGGCCAGATCGATCCGGCGATCGCCGAACAGGTCTCGGTCGATGCGCGCTATGCGGTTTATCTGGAGCGGCAGCGCGCCGATATTGCGGCCTTGCGCCGCGACGAGGCGCTGGAGATTCCCGCCGGTCTCGCCTATGGCGCCATAGCGGGCCTTTCAAACGAGGTTCGGCAGAAGCTGGAAACCGTGCGGCCGGCGACCCTGGCGCAGGCGGCGCGGATCGAAGGCGTCACGCCGGCGGCGCTGACGGCCCTGCTGGCGCATGTCAAACGCCACGGACGCCCCGCCCGGCGCGTTGCCTGAGATGGGGATCGAGTCGGCGCCGGCCGCCCCGGCCGCCCCGGCCGATCTGGCCAATCGATTCGCCTGTGTAACGAATGCGGTTCTGGTTCGCCTGGAGACATATGCGGCCTTGCTTTGCCAATGGCAGACAACTCACAATCTCGTCGGCCCCGATGGGCTATGCAATCTGTGGAGCCGCCATATTGAGGACAGCCTTCAACTCGCCGATCTGGCGGCCGACGCGCGCCACTGGATCGATCTTGGCAGCGGCGCCGGTTTTCCCGGTCTGGTTGTTGCAATTGCCCGCGCCGCTGATTCGAATTTCAGAGTGACTTTGGTGGAATCGAATCAGAAGAAAGCGGCATTCCTGCGCGCCGCGATTCGGGCGACGGGCGTGCCGGCGCGCGTCTTTGCCGGCCGGATCGAAGACTTTGGGGCGGGGCAAACGGATCCGGTCGACGTGATTTCCGCCCGCGCCCTGGCGCCATTTGCCGGTCTGTGCCGTCTGGCGTTTCCCCTCATGCGGTCCGAAACCCGATTAATTCTGCTAAAGGGTCAAGATTTTGTGCATGAAGAGCAAGTTGCCGCTAAATCTTGGAGCTACGATCTGTTAACCTTGCCGAGCGTGACGGATCAAAGCGGCCGAATCGTCACTGTCACGAAATTGCGGCCAAGGGAATCCTGACATGACCGATCGGCAAGTCTCGGCCCCGCCGAATTCTGGCCCGCCGAATTCTGGCCCGCTGAATTCTGGCCCGCTGAATTCTGGCCCGCCCGACTGGCCGGCCCGATTGCCGCGCCGGCCGCGGGTGCTTGCCATCGCCAATCAAAAGGGCGGCGTCGGCAAGACGACCACCGCCATCAATCTGGGCACGGCGCTTGCGGCAATTGGCGAATCGGTTCTGATCGTCGATCTTGATCCGCAGGGCAATGCATCGACCGGACTGGGCGTTGAGCGGGCGCGCCGGGAGCATTCGACCTACGATGTCCTGATGGATGAAATGCCGCTGGCCGAGGTGGCGCAGGAAACCGCCGTGCCACGGCTCTATCTGGCGCCCTCGACCCTCGACCTTCTTGGCGTCGAACTGGAAATTGCCGCCTTTCCCGATCGCTCGTTCCGGATGCGCAAGGCGATCGCCGGCCTGCAGGAGCAGCGGCCGGGACCGCAGTTTACCTATGTACTTTTCGATTGTCCGCCCTCGCTGAACCTTTTGACGATCAACGCCCTGGCATCGAGCCATGCCGTTCTCGTTCCGCTGCAATGCGAGTTTTTCGCGCTGGAAGGTCTCAGCCAGATCCTTGAAACCGTGGAGCGCGTGCGTCGCGGCCTCAATCCGGACCTGGCGATCCACGGCATCGTTCTGACGATGTTCGACGGCCGCAATAAATTGTCGATACAGGTTGTCGAGGATGTCCGGGCCCATATGGGCGAGGCGGTATACAATACCGTCATTCCGCGCAATGTGCGGATATCCGAAGCACCCTCGCATGGCAAACCGGCGCTCCTTTACGACCTGAATTGCGCCGGCAGCCAGGCCTATCTGCGGCTCGCCAGTGAAATTATACAGCGTGAACGCATGTTGCGCGCCGCCTGACAATATCGATTCGGTTACGGAACAAAGCGATCAAAACATGACATCAGAGCCTCAAAGGCGTCTCGGACGCGGACTGGATGCGCTGCTTGGCGAATTTGGCAATTCTCCTGCCAGCGAACCCTCCGCCGACAGACGCCAGAACCGGGTTCCGCTCGCACTTATCCACCCCAATCCCCGTAATCCCCGGCATGAATTCGCGACCGGGGATCTTGACGACCTGGCCGCCTCGATCCGCAGCCACGGCGTTGTCCAGCCGATCGTCGTGCGGGCCATAGCCGGTCCCGGCGAGACCTATGAGATCATCGCCGGCGAACGCCGCTGGCGTGCCGCGCAACGTGCCGGCCTGCACGACGTGCCGGTGACCGTGCTCGAGGTTAACGATCGGCAGGCGCTGGAACTGGCGATCGTGGAAAATGTCCAGCGAACCGATCTCAATCCGATCGAGGAAGCGCTTGGCTACCAGGCCCTGCTCGATGAATTTTCCTATTCGCAGGCGGATCTCGGCACGATCATCGGCAAGAGCCGCGTCCATGTCACCAATACGCTGCGGCTTTTGAAATTGCCGGACGATGTGCTGAGCGCGGTCAAATCCGGCGCCCTGTCGGCCGGACATGGCCGCGCCCTGCTGACCGCGAGCGATCCGCGCGGTCTGGCCCGCCTGGTCATCGAGAAAGAACTTTCCGTTCGCCAGACCGAAGCGCTCGCGCAGGTCACCGCCGATCAAGGCGGCAAGCGGGCGAAGCCAGCGGGCGCGGCGCGCAAGGATGCCGATACAAGGGCGCTGGAAAACCAGTTATCGGATGCGCTGGGTATCGCCGTCGATATCCGCCACAAGGCGGACGGCAAGGGCGAGATTCGGCTCCGCTACCGGTCGCTGGAGCAGCTCGACGCCATATGCGGGCGGTTAAGGAAATAGCGTCCGGAACCTAGTTTCTTCTCGATCCCAGGTCGTATTTTCTGTCGCCGGCGGCAAGGCGGCGGCCCATTGCGGCGATTCGCTGCAAGGCCTGGGACACAAGTGCATCATCGAGTTGCGGTTGCCGGCGCGTGGCGAGAATCGCATCGGCCATGATCTGCCGGGCGCGGGCGATGCGCGCCTCGCTCCAGCGCGCCAGCACCGTTTTCACGGCTTCCTGGCGATTGGAGAAAATTGGCGGACGGACCTGTTTGAAAACCAGATCGGCCGACTTGCCGGCGGCAACGCCGATGGACATGCGCTGCAGGGTGATGATCTGGCGCAAAGCCTGCGATGCCAGCGCGACCGGGGACTGCCCCTCCGCCCGCAGCCGGTTGAGGCCGGCCTCGAGGGCATCGCCGCGGCCAAGAAACGCATCGTCGGTTATCCGATCCGCGCGCACATCAAGATTTTCGCCAACGACCGCCAGAACATCGTCGGTGCCGGCGCGGCCGCCCTCGCCAACATAGAGAATCAGTTTTTCGATCTCCGAGCGGGATATCAGCCTGTCGCTGCCGATCGTGGCAACGAGGAGATCGACCGCATCGGGCTCGATCACGCAACCGGCGTCGGCGAACATGGCATGCGCCATGGCCGCCAGATCGCGGGAATCGCTCTCGTAGCAGGGCAAGGCGGCGGCGTTGGCGGTGGCCGAGAAGGCCTTTCTTACCGCGCTTGTGGGCTTAAGATCGCCAGCCTCGACGATCAGCCAGCCGGCTTTTGGCGGCGTATCGAGGAGTGGCGCCAGGGCGGCCATGACATTGTGGCGTCCATCGGTGATCCGAAGGGTGATGACCGGTTCGCCGTCAAACAGCGAAGCGGCGTTGATTTCATCGGACAGCCGTCCGGGATTGCCGGCTATTTCGTCGGAACCAAAGCGGACCACCGAACCGCCGGCGGCATCGCGGCTCCGGGCAATCGTCTCCAGACGCCGGGCGTGCTCCGTCACCGCCCCGGAATCGGGTCCGAAAATGAGGACAAGCCGCGTATTCTTCGGCGGATCGGCGACGAATTTCGGAACGTTAGCGGCCTTGATCGCCACCATCGGAATTACCGGGCAGCGAAATAGGTGGCGAGCCGCGTCTCGACAATGTGCGCCAGGTCGGTCGCCATTCGATCCTCGGCATCGCGTTCGCCGCGCAGATTGGCCAAATCCTGCGATGAACGATTGTAGGAGGCGGTCGCCAGCGCTTCATCGACGAGCAGTGGCTCACCGGTCGCCGCGTCCTCCAGTATGTAGGCGATGCGCCCGGCAATCTGATAGGGGGTGTGTGTGCCGGTGACTTCCTCGATTGCCTGTTGCTGAACGTCGAAGGTCATCCGGTAGTTCAACTGGTAAAGTGACGAGTTTGCCTCGCCGCCGCCGCGCAGTCCGAACAGCAGTACGTTGCGGAAGACTTGCTCCTGGCGGGTCACCGGCGCGTCGACGACGATCGCCGGTAATTGGTCCCGGGCCGAAACACCGCTCGCATCGGGCGCGTAAAGCGGCCGCACCTGACAGCCGGCCAACAGCGCAAGCGAAAGCATCAAGCCTGCCACCCGGCCGGCCAGGCCAGGGACGCCGCGTCCGGTCCGGTCAGCCGACGACATTGACGATCCTGCCCGGCACGACGATGATCTTTTTTGGCGGCCTGCCGGCAAGGCTTCGCTGTACCGCGTCGAGCGCCAGCGCTGCCTCTCCGACATCGGCGTCGGAGGCATCGGGCGCTACGGAAAGTTCGCCGCGGCGCTTGCCATTGACCTGCACCGGCAGAATGATCGCGTCCTCGGCGACCAGCGCGGCATCGACAGCCGGCCAGGGCGTTTCGGCGACGAGGGCCGAGTGAGCCAGGCTATGCCAGCATTCTTCGGCCAGGTGCGGCATGATCGGAGCAAACATCTGGATAAACATATCAAGTGATGTGGCGCAGGCCCAGCGAAGATCGACAGGCGCATCCGCGCCGCCGGCGGCATCGCAGGCCGAGGCGATCGTCGGCAGCAAGGCATGCAGGCGGGCGATCGCGACATTGAACCGAAGGCCCTCATAATCGGCGGTCACCGACGACAGGGTCTTGTGCGTCTGGCGCAGGCAGGCAGTCGCCGCGGCGCTTTCAGGCCCGGGCCGATCGGCCTGCCGTTCCGCGATGGCGGCGCCGGCCTGGACGGTGCGCCAGATCCGCTGGACGAAGCGGTGTGCGCCTTCAACACCGGCATCGGTCCATTGCACGTCGCGCTCAGGGGGTGAATCGGAGAGCATGAACCAGCGGGCCGTATCGGCGCCGTAGGTCGCGGTAATGTCTTCCGGCCCGATGATGTTCTGCTTCGACTTCGACATTTTCTCGATCGGGCCGATCTCTACGGGCTCACCGCTGCCGGTGCGGTGCGCGGCGCGGCCGTTTTCATTCTCGCTCAGTGTCACCATTTCCGGTGACAGCTAGGACCCGTCGGCGGCGCGGTAGGTCTCGTGCACCACCATGCCCTGCGTGAACAGGCCGGCGAACGGCTCGTCCAGGCTGAGATGGCCGGTCTTGTGCATGGCGCGGGTGAAGAAGCGCGAATAGAGCAGATGCAGAATGGCGTGTTCGATGCCGCCGATATACTGATCGACCGGCAGCCAGGCGTTGGCGGCTTCGGGATCGGTTGGCCGGGTCTCCCAGGGCGCGGTGAAGCGGGCGAAATACCACGACGAATCGACGAAGGTGTCCATCGTGTCGGTTTCGCGGCGAGCCGGCGCGTCGCATTGCGGGCAGGCGACGTTCTTCCAGGTCGGATGATGGTCAAGCGGATTGCCCGGCTTTTCAAAGCTGACATCGTCGGGCAGCACGACCGGCAAATCCTCGTCCGGAACCGGCACCGCGCCACAGGCTTTGCAATGCACGATCGGGATCGGGCAGCCCCAATAGCGCTGGCGCGAAATGCCCCAGTCGCGCAGGCGGTAATTGGTTTCACGGCTGCCGACCGGTGTGCCGCCGGCGATTTTCGCCTCCAGCCGCGAGGCGACCTCTTCCTTGGCTTCCCCGATGGTCCTGCCATCAAGGAAATCGGAATTGATCATCCGGCCCTCGCCAAGCCAGGCTTCGTCGAGGATGTGGAATTCGGCCTGGTCGGTTTCCTCGGGCATGACGACCGGCGTGACGGTGAGGCCGTATTTGTTGGCGAATTCAAGATCGCGCTGGTCATGCGCCGGGCAGCCGAAGACGGCGCCGCTGCCATAATCCATCAGGATGAAGTTGGCGACATAGACCGGCAGGATGCGGTCGTTAAATGGATGGCGCACGGTCAGGACGGTATCGTAGCCGGTCTTTTCCGCCTTATCGATCGCCTCGGCGCCGGTTCCCAACTTGCGGCAGTCTTCGATGAAGGCGGCAAGGTCCGGGTCGGACGCGGCGCAAATCGCCGAGACCGGATGATCGGGCGACAACGCCATGAACGAGGCGCCGAACAGCGTGTCGTGCCGCGTGGTGAAAATCTCAAGATAATCCTCGCCGTTTGGCGGCTTTGATTCGAAGGCGAAACGAATTCGCAGGCCCTCGGACCGGCCGATCCAGTTGCGCTGCATGATGCGTACGCGTTCCGGCCAGCGATCGAGGCTGTCGATGGCATCCAGCAGGTCGGCGGCGTAGTCGGAAATCGTGAAGAACCACTGGGTCAGTTCGCGCTGTTCGACCGGCGCGCCGGAGCGCCAGCCCTTGCCGTCGATTACCTGTTCGTTGGCCAGAACGGTCTGATCGACCGGGTCCCAATTGACCTTGGCGGTCTTGCGGGTGACGAGACCGGCTTGGAGGAAATCCAGGAACAATTTCTGCTGCCGGGCATAATAGTCGGGATCGCAGGTGGCGAATTCGCGCGACCAGTCGATGGAAAAGCCCATCAGTTTGAGCTGGTCGCGCATGGTGGCGATGTTCGGGTATGTCGGGGGGTTGGGATGCGCCTTGTTCTGCAGGGCGGGGTTTTCGGCCGGCATGGCGAAAGCATCCCAGCCCATCGGATGCAGGACGTTGAAGCCTTGCGCGCGTTTGAAACGCGCCACCACGTCGCCCATCGTATAATTGCGCGTATGGCCGATATGGATACGCCCGGAAGGGTAGGGGAACATTTCAAGGATATAGTATTTCGGCCGCGGATCGTCGTTGTCGCAGGCAAACAGGCCGCGCTCCTGCCAGGCGACCTGCCAGCGCGGCTCGACACTTCGCGGATTGTAACGCTCTTTGGACATGATTCGTCGGTTTGGCCGGGAAAGCAGAAGCGGCGCAGCTTCAGCAGAATTGCGCGGACCGGTCAACAGCGCGAGGCAATCCGGCGTTGCGGAGCCGGCACCAGCCGTGCTAACGCGCCGCGCCATGGACGTCGATTCCACGCAGGACGCCGCCGCCCGGCTGGCGGCAATCGAAGCGCGCATTGCCCTCGCCGCCGAGGCGGCTGGCCGCGATGCCGGCGCAATCACGCTAATCGCCGTCTCAAAGACCTTCGATCGGCAAGCGATCGAACCGGTGCTTGGCGCCGGTCACCGGATATTCGGGGAAAACCGGGTGCAGGAGGCGAGCGCAAAATGGCCGGCGCTGCGGGCGCGCTTCGCCGATAGCGAACTGCATCTGATCGGCGCGTTGCAAAGCAACAAGGCGGCCGAGGCGGTGGCGCTGTTCGACGCCATCCATTCGCTTGACCGCGACAAGCTGGCGCGCGAACTTGCCAAGGCGATCGAAATCCGGGGCCGAACGCCGCAATTGTTTGTGCAGGTCAATACCGGGGAAGAACCGCAAAAGGCCGGGATAGGCCCGAAAGAAGCCGGTGATTTTCTCGCCCGATGCCGCGACGAACATGGCCTTGGCGTATCCGGCCTGATGTGTATTCCGCCATTCGATGATGCGCCCGGTCCGCATTTCGCGCTGCTGCAAAAGCTGGCCGGAGAGCTGGACCTGCCGAACCTTTCCATGGGCATGAGCGGCGATTTTGAAACCGCCATCGCTTTTGGCGCGACGCATATCCGGGTCGGCACGGCGATATTCGGGTCGCGGGACCAGAATCCATAAATTAGGTTTTCGCGGTTACTTGCCTGCGGATGCGGCGCGGTGACGGCGCGATGTCGAAGACCGGCCGCGGCCCGCAGACCGAGAGAAGGCGAAGCAGATCGGCCCGCCTGAGGGCGATGCAACCCTCGGTGGGCTGAAAACCGGGCCGGCAAAGATGCAAAAAAATGGCGCTGCCGCGGCGGCGAATGCGTGGCCGCAGGTTCCAGTCCAGAACGCCGACGATGTCATAGACCCGGTCGCCCCGCCACAGGGCCTCGGCGCTGGCAGTTACAGGCAGCCGGACCGGCCGGTTGTAGCGCCCATCGCGCGGATCGTCGCACCAGCCGTCGTGCCGGCGAAGCGGTCTCGACGGCACGGCGCTGGCCGGGCCGGGCAGGTGGTCGCGGCGGACATACAGGCGGACAAGCGCCATGCGTCCGACCGGCGTTCCGCCATCGCCTTCGCGCTTGATGGCGACCGTGCCGGAGCGTCCCAGCGCGCAGGGCATTTCCATTGTGCCGATCCGCAACCGGCCGGAATGGCCGCGGGCGGGGAGTGGCAAGACAATAATACGCGTCGATGGACTGGTAATTTTCGCCGCGAGTTTTATTTTTGTCGCAGATGTGAACAGTTTTGCGTACATACACTGCCCCTGCGTTCCGGCCGAACTGGTATGGCTAACCCGACATCGCCTGGATTGCGGCGAAGTTTCAAGACCGGAGTGAGTGATGACATCGCGAAAAATCCTGATTGTCGACGATGACGCTGATCTGGCCGAAGCCCTGATCGAGCAATTGTCGCTCTATGACGAGTTCGATATTGACCATGAAGACACGGCGACCAAAGGCATCAATCATGCCAAGGATGGCCATGTCGATCTGATCATCATGGATGTCGGCCTGCCCGACATGGACGGCCGCGAGGCGGTCAAGCTTCTGCGCAAGGCCGGGGTCAAGTCGCCGATTATCATGCTGACCGGTCAGGACACAGATTCGGACACCATTTTGGGCCTTGAGGCCGGCGCTAACGATTATATCACCAAACCGTTCCGTTTCGCCGTGCTTTTGGCGCGTATCCGGGCGCATCTGCGCCAACATGAGCAAAGCGAGGATGCGACATTTTCGATCGGCCGGTTCACCTTCAAGCCGGCCTCGAAAATCCTGGTCGAGGAAACCGGCGGCAAAATCCGGCTGACGGAAAAGGAAACATCGATTCTGAAATACCTCTATCGGGCTGGCGAGCGTACGGTCACGCGTGACGTGCTGTTGTCGGAGGTCTGGGGCTACAATTCCGGTGTGACGACGCATACGCTGGAGACCCACATTTACCGCCTGCGGCAGAAAATCGAACGCGACCCGTCCAATGCCGAACTGCTGGTGACGGAATCGGGCGGCTACAAACTTGTCCAGTAAGCATGCTCCGACCCGGCCCATGGTGCTGCCATGAGTCTTGACGCCGACATTGCCCTGCTTGGCGCGGTGCCGTTCTTTGAAGGGTTTGAGGAAGAGCATCTTCGGTTACTGGCCTTTTCGGCCGAAGCGCGCTCGCTGCCCGTGGGCATGGTTCTGCATGAGGCCGGACAGCCGCTGCATTCCGCCTATGTCATAAAGGAGGGCCTGGTGACCGCCTCGCGCGGCGAAGAGAGCCGGAATTTCGGACCGGGCATCCTGGTCGGCGAGCGAGCGCTCATCGTTGAGGCCAAGGCCATGGAGACGGCCCGCGTCGCAGAAACCGCGCAGGTCCTGCAGATCCGGCGCGCCGTGTTTCGCCGGTTTCTCGATGAATATCCGGAAATAGCGGCGGCGATCCGTGCCCGCATTGCCGGCCGCGTCGCGCAATCGGCGACGGACTACAACCGGATCGCCCGGCGCATCGGCGCGATCCGGGCATAGGGCCGGAGAGCCATTGCGTCTACTTGAAGGTGACCGTTACCGGGACGTGGTCTGAGGGTTTTTCCCAGCCACGGGCCTCATGCAAAACCTCCATGGAGGCCACCTTTTTCGCAAGATCGGGCGATGCCCAGACATGATCGAGGCGGCGACCACGGTCGGATGTCCGCCAATTGGGCGAGCGGTAGCTCCACCAGGTGAAAAGCTTGTCTTCGGGCGGCACGATGGCCCGCATGACATCGGTCCACCCGCCGGCGGCGCGGACCGCCTCGAAAAGCTGCGTTTCGACCGGCGTATGGCTGACCACTTTCAGGAGCTGGCGGTGCGACCAGACATCGCTCTCCAGCGGGGCGATGTTGAGATCGCCGACAAGCAGGGTGGATGGTGTCGCGCCTTCGCCCAACCAGGCTTTCATTTCGCCGAGGAAATCGAGCTTGTGGGCGAATTTCCAGTTCTTCTCCGGATCGGGTTCGTCGCCACCGGCGGGAACGTAGAAATTATGCACGCGGATCGTGCGCCGGCCGTGACGGACGGATACGGCGATGTGGCGGGTGTCGTCGCGGCCGCAGAACTGGCGGCGATCGACGTCGGACAGCGGGTGCCGGGAAATGGTGGCGACGCCGTGATAGCCCTTCTGACCGTGAATCTCGACATGCGGGTAGCCAGCCTCACTAAAAGAGCGGACCGGAAAACTGTCATTGGGACATTTGGTTTCCTGCAGGCACAGGACATCGGGCGCGGCGCGCTCAAGGAACCGCTGAACCAGACCGATGCGCAGGCGGACGGAATTGATGTTCCAGGTGGTGATGGAAAAACCCATGACTCAAACTGGCAAACGGTGCGCGTTCGCGATAGGCCGCCGGCAAAAGGGTCCACAGATACGCCATGCCGGCGAAAGCAAAACCAGTGTGATGGCGGCCGGAACCTCTCGTCGTTTGACGCGCCAGCCGGCTTGATCCGGTCCCTGCCAGCGCGATCTAGCGGTCGCTTTTTTCGCGCCGCGCATTGGTGGCAGCATTGTAGTCGATGTGGAAAATCTTCTGCGATAATTTGTTGCCGATCTCGACATTGTAGATCGCCACGGTGGTCTCAAGACCCTGTTCATCGGTTACCGTCCACTGGCGCAGTTCGTTTGTCGCCGCGTCAAAGAACAGGGTCAGCCGACCGCCGCCGAATTTGGCATCGTCAACCACGACGACCCGGATCAGGTCCGGCTCGATAGTGACCGAATCCACCCGCTCGGAGGATGCCAGATCGAGCGTTGAATCGAGCAGGAATTTCAACGGCGTCTTCGACAATGGCCAGATGTCATAGGTCTGCAGGCGCCGGTCGTGGACAAGCACGGATTTTCCATCGGAAACGACACTGATCGGTGTCGGCGGGTCGTACTGGAACAGCACCTTGCCCGGCCGGGCCAGAAAGAACTTGCCTTCGGTGCGGTCGCCGGCGGGTCCAAACTGGACGAATTCGCCGTTCATCGTGCGTACCGAGCCAAGCTTTGCGGAGATCAAATTGAGCGCGCTAGTCTCCTGCGGCGTGCGGGCGATGGCTTCGGCACTGTTTGTGATCGTGGCGAGCGCGGCTGCGAGCGCGGCGATCCGAACCAGGTGGGTGAATGTCATGGCTTGCGTGCCCTCTTTCAGATCCTGCTTTTTACGCCTGTTTCCAGCTAGTGCCCATTTGCGACGAAACAAGGGCCGATACAGGCGTCAAGCGGCTACGCCGCCGTGCTCGCCGACCAGAATTTCGCGCTTGCCGGCATGGTTGGCCGGGCCGATCACGCCTTCGCGCTCCATGCGTTCGACAATCGAGGCGGCCCGGTTATAACCGATCGACAAGCGCCGCTGGATGTAACTGGTGGAGACCTTGCGGTCGTGCAGCACAATGGCGACGGCGCGGTCGTAAAGGTCGTTCGATTCATCGGAGCCACCGGCAAGCGGATCGAACCCGGCGCCCGGCTCGTCGGCTTCGTCGGTAATCGATTCGAGATATTCAGGCGTGCCCTGCTCCTTGAGATGGGCGACGATGTCCTCGACCTCGGCGTCGGAGACGAAGGGGCCGTGAACGCGCTGGATGCGGCCGCCGCCGGCCATGTAAAGCATGTCGCCCTGGCCGAGAAGCTGCTCGGCGCCCTGCTCGCCCAGAATCGTCCGGCTGTCGATCTTGGACGTGACCTGAAACGAGACGCGGGTCGGGAAATTGGCCTTGATGGTGCCGGTGATCACATCGACGGAAGGCCGCTGCGTGGCCATCACGACATGGATGCCGGCGGCGCGCGCCATCTGCGCCAGGCGCTGGACGGTGCCCTCGATGTCCTTGCCGGCGACCATCATCAGGTCGGCCATTTCGTCAATGATGACGACGATGAACGGCATCGGATGCAAATTGAGTTCCTCGGTCTCGAATATCGCCTCGCCGGTCTCGTGGTCGAACCCGGTCTGCACCGTGCGTGTGATCACATCGCCTTTCTTTTTCGCCACGGCGACGCGCTGGTTGAAGCCGTCGATATTGCGCACGCCGAGCTTCGACATCTGCTTGTAGCGGTCTTCCATCTCCCGCACGGTCCATTTCAGTGCCAAGACCGCCTTCTTGGGGTCGGTAACGACCGGCGCCAGAAGATGCGGAATGCCGTCATAGACCGATAGTTCAAGCATCTTCGGGTCGATCATGATCAGCCGGCATTGCTCGGGCGTCAGCCGGTAGACGAGCGACAGGATCATGGTGTTGATGGACACCGATTTGCCCGAACCGGTCGTGCCGGCAACGAGAAGATGCGGCATCTTGGCCAGATCGACGACCACCGGCTCTCCTCCGATCGTCTTGCCCAGGGCGAGCGCCAGCTTGGCGCGCGATTTCTCAAAATCGGAAGAGGCGAGCAATTCCCGCAGAAATACGATCTCGCGGCCGGCATTGGGAAATTCGATGCCAATGACATTGCGGCCGGGAATGACGGCGACGCGGGCGGCGATGGCGCTCATGGAGCGGGCGATATCGTCGGCCAGGCCGACGACCCGGGACGATTTGATACCGGGGGCCGGTTCCAGTTCGTAGAGGGTGACGACGGGACCGGGCCGAACATTGATGATCTCGCCACGGACGCCGAAATCCTCGAGCACGCCCTCCAGAATGCGGGCATTCTGCTCCAGCGCCGCCGGGTTGAGGGCATTGCCGCGGGCGCGGGCCTTGGGTTCGTCCAAAAGATGCAGGGGCGGCAGCTCATAGCCCCGCGGCTCAAGCAGCGAGGGCTGCGATTCGCGCCGGGCCCGCTTGCCCGGTTTCGGCCTTGCGGCCGGGGCTGAGACGCGGGAGGCCGGACCGGCCAGGTCGACCGGTCTGAAATCGCCCGATGCCGGATCTGTTTCCATGCCGTCAAAAAAGACCGGCTCCTGGCGGCCGTCCGCCGGTGGCGGCCAATCATCGAGAGGGCGGCGCAGGATCCAGCCCCAGAGGATCCGGCGCCAGAAAGTTCGTGAAAGCAACCGGGCGGGCAGATTGCGCAAGGCCAGGTACCAGTGGCCGAGAACGCCGGCGAGGACGGGCAAGCGGGATTCGCCCTCAAACCGGTCACCGGCTTCGGCATCGTCCCATGCCGCGTGGTTGCGCTCAAATCCGGGTTCCCTGCGGGTTCTGGCGGTGCTGGCGCAGGCCGATACCAGCAGGCCAAGCGCCATGCCGCCGGCGACAATGGTCAGCGCAACGCGGATGCCGGCCGACAGCGGGCCGCCGGCGATTGCTTCGGGAACGCCAAGAAGGACATCGCCGATGACGCCGCCAAGACCGACCGGCAGCGGCCAGCGGCCGAAGACGGGCAGGCAGGCAAGGGCAAAGCTTGCGAGCAGGATGCCGGAGAATCCGGCCGCGATCTGGCCAAGCGGATGGCGGAGCGGGCGCAGGCGCAACAGTAACCAGCCTATGGTGACCGCGGCGAGCACGAGGGCGATCGCGGCCAATCCGAAAAACTGCATGACAAGGTCGGCGAGGATCGCGCCGGGCGTGCCGAGGATGTTGCGAGCCGGCGCGTCGGTGGCGAAGCTGAGGCTCGGATCGTCGACGCGCCAGGTCATCAGGCTGAAAATCAGGGCGGCGGAAGCGATAAGTATCGCGGCGCCGGTTCCGGCAAGGCCATAGCGGCGAAAGACATGCCGAAGGGAGCCGAAGGGAGAAAAATAGTTGCTGGTCGGGCCGAAGCTCATGGACATAAGTCTGCCGGGGGTTGCTGGGGTCTGTTGGTGGCCGTTTGACAAATCCTCGGTTGCAGGAAGCGAGGCCGCATCCAGTTTGCCGATTCACCGGCAATGCGAGCCTAGGCGCGCGGGGTTAAGAGCTCATTAACCACACAGCTTGTTCCCGGCGAAAAATGCCTCCCGATATCCGGTGCGCCGGGGCGGGCCCGACGGTTTGGGCTGGTGAGAAAAAAGCCCGAGCAATATGCCCGGGCTTGCATCGGTTCGGCTTGCCGGGCCGCTCTTGCGGAGCGGCCCGGTGGAGGCAGGAAGGTTACTGGACCACCTCGCCGTGCAGGCCGATGTCGAGGCCTTCGGCCTCGGTCTCCTTGTCGACGCGCAATCCGATGGTCGCATCGATGATCTTCAGGATCACGAAACTGGCGATCGCGCTCCAGATGACAGTGGCCGCGATGCCGTAAATCTGGGTGACGACCTGTCCGGCATTGCCCTCCAAAAGGCCGACCGCGCCGCCGTAGGCTTCGGCCGCGAAGACGCCGGTGAGAACGGCGCCGGTGATGCCGCCGATGCCGTGGATGCCGAACACGTCGAGCGAATCGTCATATCCGAGCCTGGGCTTAAGCCAGACAACTGCCCAGAAGCACATGCCGCCGGCGGCGAAGCCGATGAACAGCGCGCCGACCGGACTGACAAAAGCGCAGGCCGGTGTGATCGCCACCAGACCGGCGACGGCGCCGGAGATGATGCCGAGAATACGCGGCTTCTTGTGGATGGCCCATTCAGCGAGCATCCAGACCATTGCCGCGGCGGCGGTGGCGATCTGGGTGTTGGCCATGGCCAGGCCGGCGATGCCGTCGGCGGCGAGTTCCGAGCCGGCATTGAAGCCGAACCAGCCGACCCACAGCATCGCAGCGCCGATGACGCTGTAGACAAGATTGTGCGGCGCCATGTTCTCGGTGCTGATGCCGATCCGCTTGCCGATAACCAGGGCAGCGACGAGGCCGGCGACGCCGGAATTGATGTGAACGACGGTGCCGCCGGCGAAATCGAGCACGCCGGCTTCGCCGAGGTAGCCGCCGCCCCAGACCCAGTGGGCGATCGGCGCATAGACGACGAGTACCCAGACCCCCATGAACCAGAGCATGCTGGAAAACTTCATACGGTCGGCGAAGGCGCCGCAAATCAGCACCGGGGTGATGATGGCGAAGGTCATCTGGAAGATCATGAATACCAGTTCGGGAATCGTTCCCGACAGGGTGTCCGGGCCGATGCCGGCCAGAAACGCTTTTGAAAGACCGCCGGTGAAGGCATTGAGTGCGCCGCCGTCACTAAAAGCAATCGAATAGCCGGCAACCATCCACAGCACGGTCACTAGGCAGCAGACGGAAAAAGCCTGCATCACTGTGGCGAGCACGTTCTTCTTGCGAACCATGCCGCCGTAGAACAGGGCAAGACCCGGTATCGTCATCATGAGCACCAGCGCGGTGGCGGTCAGCATCCATGCTGTATCGCCGGAATCCAGAGTTTCTTGCGCGTGTGCCGGAAGCACGGTGAGGCCCAGAATTCCCATCGGGAAAAGGACGGCCCGTGCGAGCGACATGAAAATGTACATTTCCGTTCTCCTTATTTCGGATTGCCGCTCAGAGCGCATCCGCGTCTGTCTCGCCGGTGCGGATGCGCACGGCATGGTCAATCGTGGTGACAAAGATTTTTCCGTCGCCGATCTGCCCGGTTTTGGCGGCAGCGATGATGGCCTCGACCGTCTTGTCGGCGCCGGCCTCGGCAACTGCGACTTCGATTTTCAGCTTGGGCAGGAAATTGACGGCATATTCGGTGCCGCGATAGATTTCCGTATGGCCCTTCTGCCGCCCGTAGCCCTTGACTTCCGTTACGGTGAGGCCCTCGACCCCGAGCCCGGTCAGCGCATCACGCACCTCGTCGAGCTTGAATGGCTTAATGATCGCCATGATCAGTTTCATTCGATTATCAGCTCCCTGCCTTGCGGCGTTTTCGGTGTGATACGGCAGCACTCGTGCCACCGCCTGATGGGAGCCAATCAAATAGCGTGCCAAGATTTCGTGGCGATGCCAAGATATTGCAATATATGATGAATTATCGACCAGACGAATCCACGCAACTCTGTATGATTGCAGATATGCCTAAATTTTCATCATCAATTCCGGTTTGATTAAAATTTCACCAATAACTATTTCCGCCGAAGACGAACCAGACCTTCCTGCGTCGCCGAGGCAACGAGGCGGCCGTCCTGGCTATAGATGCTGCCGCGACAAAAGCCGCGTGAGCCGAAGGTATTTGGGCTGTCCTGGGCATAAAGCAGCCATTGATCGGCGCGGAAAGGCCGGTGAAACCACATGGCGTGGTCGAGGCTGGCCACCTGCAGGTCGCGGTCGAAGATCGAGCGGCCATGGGCGAACAGGGCCGTGTCGAGCAATGTCATGTCGGAGGCATAGGCGAGTACGCAATCGTGGATCGCCGGCGTGTCGGGCAGTTTGCCGGTGGCGCGGAACCAGATATGCTGAACCGGCTCAAGCGGCTCGCGGCTGACATAATGCTCCAGTGTCACCGGACGCATTTCGATCGGCCGCTCGCGTTGCCAGTAGGCTTTGACGTTGTCGGGCGCGCTCGCCATGACCATCGCCTTGAGCTCGCTTTCCGACATCAACTCGTCCGGCCGTGGCACGTCGGGCATCGGCAGCTGATGGTCGAGCCCCTCCTCGGCGCGATGAAAAGAGGCCGACATGGAAAATATGGCGTGGCCGTGCTGGATGGCGACAACCCGCCGGGTGACGAAGCTCTTGCCGTCGCGGATCCGGTCGACCTCATAGATGATCGGCACGGCCGGATCGCCCGGGCGCATGAAATAGCCGTGCAGGGAATGGCTGGGGCGGCCAGGTTCGACGGTCCGCAGGGCGGCGACCAGCGCCTGGCCGATCACCTGGCCGCCGAAGACGCGCTGCCAGCCGACTTGCGGGCTGCGGCCGCGGAAAAGATTGTGTTCCAATGTTTCCAGGTCGAGTATGGACAACAGATTGGCAACGGCATCGGTCATGGCAATCGCTTTCAAGGCGCCCTCGTCCGGACGGCAAAACAGGACGGGTAATCGGGCGTGGTATTCGGCGTGGCCGTGATGCAAGTCAAGCCGTGCCGGTCGGGAGGGCCGCAGATGCGGGTATGGGCCAGATGAGATACGCAAGATGACCGGCAGAGCGCGCCATAGCGATATTGTCATTGCCGGCGGTGGTACAGCCGGGCTTACCGCCGCCCTGGCTTTGCGCGAGGCGGCGCCGGAACTTTCGGTCACGGTGGTCGATATCCGGGCAATCAGCGACAAACCGAGTGACGGGCCGGTTGACAAGCAGGGGGACCAGCGCGCCTCGGCGATCGCCGCGGCGGCGCGGCGCATGCTGGAGACGCTGGGTGTGTGGACGGCGGTCGCCGACAACGCACAGCCGATCCTCTCGATGGAAGTCACCGACAGCAAAACCGGCGATGCGGTGCGGCCGGTGTTCCTGACCTTCGATGGATCGGTTGAGGAGGGCGAGCCGTTTGCCTACATGGTGCCGAACTCCGTCTTGCTCGGCGCGCTTGCGCAGGCGGCAAGGGCGGCCGGCGTCGAGATGATCGCGCCCGACAGCGTCGATCAATTCGATGTCTTGCCGGAGCGCGTCGAAATCGTTCTCGGCGGCGGCGGGGCGATCCATGCGCGTCTGCTGGTCGCCGCCGATGGCGTCCGCTCCCGGCTCAGGGCGCTTGCCGGCATCAAGACGGCATCATGGCGATATCCGCAGATGGCGATTGTCGCCAATGTGCGGCACGAGCGCGCGCATGAGGGTGTGGCGATCGAGCATTTTCTGCCGGCTGGCCCGTTCGCCATCCTGCCGCTGACCGGAAACCGTTCGTCGATCGTGTGGACCGAACAGAGCGATGATGCGCGGCGGCTGTTGAAGAGCGACGATTTTGTCTTCCTGAGTGAACTGGAGCGGCGGTTCGGGCGCCGCTTCGGCGCTATCGAACTGGACGGGCCGCGGCAGGGCTATCCGCTCGGTCTCATATTGGCGCGCGATTTCGTGCGGCCGCGATTGGCGCTTCTCGGCGATGCGGCGCACGCGATCCATCCGATCGCCGGCCAAGGCCTCAATCTCGGCTTCCGCGATGTTGCCGCGTTGGCCGAAACCGTGGTCGATGCGCACCGGCTCGGCCTCGATATCGGCGCCATCGACGTGCTTGAGCGCTATCAGACCTGGCGGCGGTTCGACACCTGGCAGATGGGCGTGACGACCGACGTGTTGAACCGGCTTTTTTCTAACCGCAATCCGGTCCTGCGCGCGGCGCGCGGCATCGGCCTCGGTCTTGTCGACCGGATGCCGGGGCTGAAGTCGCGCTTCATCGGCGAGGCGGCCGGTTTTGGCGGCGAACTGCCGAAACTGATGCGCGGCGAAGCGCTCTAGAGCAGTTTCGACCAATACGGGGCCATTTGATGGAGTCAAATCGGTCCACTCAGCAAGGCGAACAGCGCCGCGCGATACTGCTATCGGGCAAGCTGTTCAACGATGATGATGGGCTGATTTGACCCACTGGAGGCCGGTTTGCCGCGCTTTCTGGACGTCGTTATGCCTGCCTTGTGGTCGGTTGGACCACGGCGGCAATCATGCCTGGCCAGAAAACGCGGCAAACCGGTCAAATGGCCCCGTATTGGTCGAAACTGCTCTAGCACCTTACTTTTCGCGCATCTTGTCGGAAATCCGGCTCGCACGTTTTGAAAATGCGCTTTAGGCGAAAATGGCCGCGACCTGGCGGTTGAGATCGGCCATCGCTTCATCGAGCACCGAGCGGTCGTTGCCGGCATGGGCAAGAATGATGGCGCCCTGCCAGGTCATCAGCCATTGGCTGGCCGTGCCGCGCGCCTCTTCACCTGGCAGCCTTGCCTGCAGCTGTTCGGCCAGCCAATCGCCGATCCGGCCAAGAATCCGGCCGGCGCGCTCGGCGGCACGCGGCGCGTCGTTACGGAAATCACGGCTGGCGCGGGCGATTGGGCAGCCGCGCTCGGTTCGTGCCGCGTTCGAGGATGAAAATAGCGCAATCAGCGCGGCAAGCCGCTGCTGTGGGCCCGGATTGGCGGCATTTATTCCGGACAAGGCCGCGCGGGTTTCCGATTCCATCAAACTGGCGACTGCATCGGCGAGCGCCGCCTTGCTGCGAAAGTAGTAATAGACATTGCCGATCGGGACACCGGCCTCGGCGGCGATACCGGCAAGGCTGGCGCCGTCATAACCGTTCCGCCAGAACAGTTCGGCCGCGGCGTTGATGAGGCGGTTGCGATTGCGTTTACTGCGGGCCTGCTCTGCCATCTGGACAGTCAGCGCCGGTCGTCGTCATCCGTCAATTGCCTGGCCTCCTCCTCCAGAAGAATCGGAATGCCGTCGCGGATCGGAAAAGCCAGCTTGGCGGCGCGGCTGACAAGTTCCTGCCGCTTGGCGTCATATTCAAGCGTCGTCTTGGTCAGTGGGCAGACGAGGATTTCGAGCAGTTTGCGATCGACCGTCCGACCGCCATGGCGGGCGCCGCCAGTCTCGCCGGGGCCAGTCTCATCGGGACCAGTCTCATCGGGGCCAGCCTGATCCGGGCCGGGTTCATCGGCGCCGGGCGCTTCACCGGCTGGATCGTCTGTCGGGTCATCGGGTTTCATTGCAAGGAAGAGGATGGCTCACTTCCACCCGCCAAGGCAATCTCTGTTATCGCAATCAGCAGTTCGGCGCGGCTTTTGTGATCGCTGGCTTCCAGAAGCGCCTGTTTCTCGGCGGGACCGGCGGGGGCCATCATGGCCAGAGTCGTGACCAGGCTGGCATTGGACGCCTCGTTGACACTATTCCAGTCGGCTTCCAGATCGTTGGCCACGAGATAATGGCGGAATGCCTGAAGCAGGGATTGCCGGTCGACGGCGTCTTCGCCTTTTTTCGGGTTGAAATCATCGCCATAGGCCGCGGCGGAAACATTGCATTGGCGATACGGCGTGCTGACGTCGGCCTCCTCAAGAATCCGGAAGCGGCAAATGCCAGCGAGCGTGATCAGGCAGCGGCCGTCTCCGGTTTCGGCGAACTGGACGATACGCCCGGCGCAGCCGACTTCCGCCATTTGCGGGATTGCCGAGCGGTCCGACTGGTTGAGACGCGGCTGGACCATGCCGATGATCCGGTCGGTCGTCATGGCATGGTCGATCATGGCCAGATAGCGCGGCTCGAAAATGTTCAGCGGCATCTGGCCGGCGGGAAGAAGCAAGGCGCCGGAAAGCGGAAATACCGGAATCCGGCCGGGGAGATCCGCCGGCTTCTCGTAGCGCCCGTTGCCCGCCCGCATTGTCACGGCAGGTCCATGGTTGCGTTTCGCGGTGTCATTTCCCCAAACTTAGGAAAAAAGTACAGATGACAAGCGCTGCCGGCCGTTTTGCGTTGCCGGATCGTTCGCACCCCAGGCTTCGAAAAATTGCAGCAACTGCTCGCGCGCCGCATCCTCGTTCCATTCGCGGTCGCGGCGCAGGATCGTAACAAGCTGTTCGACAGCGCCGGACCGGTCGCCGCGCGCGTTCAGGGCAAGCGCAAGATCGAAGCGGGCCTGATGATCGTCCGAGTTGGATTCAAGCCGGCGCGTCAGATCGCCGGGATTGCCAAGATGGCTGGTCTTTTCGGCAAGATCGAGGGCGGCCAAAACACCGGCAATGGCTGCGTCCGATTGCTTTGCGTCGGGGATTTGCGACAACAGGCCCCTTGCCTGGTCGAGATTGCCCAGCGCGATGTGACATTGCGCCAGACCGGCCAGCGCAACGAGATTGTCAGGCTCGCCTTGCAGCACCGCTGAAAACAGGTTTGCGGCGGTGGCGTAGTCATGGGCCTGCAGCGCCGCGTCCGCCGCGGCAACGGCCTGTTCGGTATCGGTAGGGCCGACCGGACCGGCGACACGCTCGATAAATGCCATGATTTGGCCTTCCGGCAGTACGCCCACGAAACCGTCGAGCGGCTGGCCGTCCTTGAAGGCGATTACCGCCGGGATCGACTTGATGCCGAGCTGGCCGGGGATCTGCGGATGGTCGTCGATGTTCATCTTGACCAACCTGACCTTGCCGCCTGCCTTGCCGATCGCCGCTTCCAGGACCGGCGTCAGCTGTTTGCAGGGGCCGCACCAGGGCGCCCAGAAATCGACAAGAACCGGCGTCTTTCGTGAGGCTTCAATGACGTCGGCGGTGAATTCTTCCGTCGTCGTCTCCTTGATCAGCCCGCCAGCGCCGGAACCGGCCTTACCGACACCCGTCTCGCCCGATCCGGGCTGTTGCGGTTCGCCGATAATGAAACTGTCTGAACTCATTGACTATTCCCCTACTGACCTTCCGGTCGAAATTCCAGCTGCCCGTCCACGCCATGTGGTAATGATCAGCCCTCCTGCAATGCCTGAACGGAAGCCTGCTTGTCGTCGGCGTTCTGGTTGGCGAGGGCGATGATCTTCGGCTCATGCCCGGTGGCGCGCAAGAAGACCAACAGGTCGTTTGCGGCGATCGACGTTGTCGCGGTGTTTTCCAGCGGGTGAAAATTCAGGCGCTCGTGGCGCATGAGGGCCTTGTCAAGAATAACGCCGACACGGCCGGCCTTGTCGTTGATCGCGGCAAACGGCGTGACCGATCCCGGCGGAACGCCAAAGACCTCCAACAACAGATCGGGCTTGCCAAAGGACAGGCGGGCCGACCCGATCGCCTTGTGGAGGCTTTTCATGTCGATGGCCGCATCCTCCTGGGCAACGATGAGAAACAGCGCCCCCTTCTTGTCCTTCAAAAACAGGTTTTTGGTGTGGCCGCCGGCGATCTCGCCGCGCAATTTCTGCGAATCGGCGACCGTGAACAGGGCCGGATGCTCGACCGTTCCGGTATCGATTCCGAGCTTGCCCAGAAAGGCCATCAGCTCGCTGCGCGCCGCCGCCATCGGATGTTGTCTCCACTGTCTTGCTGCGGCTTAGCGAAAGGCGCGGCGATAAACAATGCATCCGGGGCAATCCGGGACCAGCCTGGGGAACTTTGCGGCAAGTTGCGCATTGCGCCTGGTCACTTGCGTACGGCTCGCTGGAATCGGCCTTGCATTCAATTTGGCCTTGCGCCATATACGGCGCGCTGCGGTCAAACGCGGCAAAAGCGGGCGTAGCTCAGGGGTAGAGCACAACCTTGCCAAGGTTGGGGTCGTGGGTTCGAATCCCATCGCCCGCTCCAGTTTTTTCCTTATGTTTCAAAGGGTTTTAGCCGGGATGAGAGTCTTGGCCGCTCTGCGAAAAATGCAGAACCATGCAAGAACACGCATGGGTGTGTGGCACAACCCTGGCACGGTCTGTTCGCAAGGTGTTCCTGATTCCAGCTATCAAGGGATACTGGGCTGACTGTGAAGGCCTGCCGCATTTCGTCGCAATTCGCGGAGGAACGCAGGCCAGTGTGACATTGGGATAATTTTTCAGTGGGTTTTGCGGACTTCTATAAAAAGCA
>PVMK01129512.1_pt1 | contig 31335 bp, 29 predicted proteins | sample 1853481 | NCBI WGS metagenome assembly PVMK01 (sample SAMN08533507, study PRJNA380276) | Marine sediment metagenome, whole genome shotgun sequencing project.
TGTACTCGCCTACGGCGTAGTTTTTCTCATCGCAATTTCGACGCGACGATTGCTCGGCGATCCGGACACGCCCTCACACCGACGGGTCTTCCGCTTCCTGACGATTCCCTTCGGCATCTGGGTGGTGATCATGTCGCTCAATGCCGTCTCCACATCACTCGGGCGCGGAATTACAGTCGAAACGTGGACTAGAGTATCACCCGTTGTACCTCTGGTTACCGCCTGGTTTTTGTTTGCCTGCATGAACCTGATGCGGGACATCTATTCGACCTATCTGCACAACAGGGGCCGCCCCGATGCCCTGGTCCTGCTTCATCCCGCCGCCAACGCCATAAAGGTATTCATTGCAGCAGTTGCCGTACTGATCTACCTCTACGATCTTGGCATCAACATCACCGGGATACTGGCCGGCCTCGGCGTCGGCGGCGTCGCTGTCGCGCTGGCGTTGCAGAAACCGATGGAAGACGTGTTAAGCGCCATCACTTTGCATACTCAGCAACCAATCCGCATTGGGGATTTCTGCCGCGTCGGTGACTGTACCGGCACAATTGAGGTAATCGGTCTGCGGACCACGCGAATCCGCACCCTTGCCCACACTCTCGTCGCGATTCCCAATCACCGGCTGGTCAACGAGCCTATCGACAATATCTCCGCCCGCGGGAATATCTGGTACCACCCAATACTCAGACTGAGATACGACACCACACCGGAACAGCTTCATCAAGTACTGGAGGACATCCGGGAACTGCTGAGTTCCCACCAACGGGTCCTGCCAGACGACCAACGGGTGCGGTTTAACGAATTCGCCAAGCACGCCCTGCAGATCGAGGTATTCGCCTACCTGACTACAACGAACTGGGCGGAGTTCCTCGAAATAGCTGAAGAACTAAACATACGGATTCTGGAGATTGTGTCCCAGGCGGGTGCCAGCCTGTTCATGCCCTCTGGCACACTCTATGTCGAATAACGATATTACGCTGATATCCCGGACACAACCGATTACAGGCTGTTTGAGAAAGTGTGTTGTGTCGATCTTGTGTTTGCATAATTCATTCACTACCTGTTTTGTCCAGGCCATGCGATGTTTATTGGTAGTGATGTTACTGGTGGGATTACCACCCCGATCAGGCGCCCAGGAGATTGATCCGCAAAATTTCGTCATTGAAAACGCCTACATTGCGCTGGCGGATGCAGAAGACGTCCCGATTAATTTATTGATCAGGAACAACGAGCTGGAATTCATCTCGAAGGACGAAATCCCGATTCCCGAAAACTTCATCGCGCTCGATGCAAACGGCGGCTATCTGGTCGGCAACCTGGCGCTCGGGGAGACGCCGAGTTTTATGATCCTTGATAGCGCTCCGCGTATCGATTTTGAAGTGCTCCTGGATATCGAAAACCGTGCGCTGTTCGTGCTACACGATAGTGAATTGCGCCAGAACAGACTGCAAAATGCCGCCGACATCGTCGAGGGGCAGCATGTGAAAAAGGGTTGGCACGCATACGAACCGCCGCCCGTTGTATTGCCGACGAATTACGGCTACAGCGGACAGTGGAATCACTGGAATACGGAGAACACGACCGGCATTTTCTTCGGCATCCTGGCGCTCGACCGTCAGTTCTGGCCGTCACAAAACGGGGACAGCGAGCAGATAGTAGGGAACCTGGATCCATTCGAAGGTGGTGAAATCAGGGATCTCCGACTAGGCATCTTCGGCACGCTCGACAATTTCGACAAGCCATGGGGGTTTTATCTCGCCGTTGCAACCAATGCCTTCGAAAAGGCTTTCGAGATTGAAAATCAGCAGAATTTCACGTTCGTGGATTACCGCCTGGATGTCCCGGTCGGTAGCAGCACCGTACTAAGTATCGGTAAGCAGAAAGAACCCATTTCCATGGAACGGTTGATGTCATTGCTCAACCTGCCTCTCCAGGAACGTTCCTCTGTTGCCGATGCGCTGCTGGATGCCCGAAACTTCGGTGCACTTTTACACGGTAATGCGCTGGGCGACCGCATGTCCTGGGCGGCCGGCATCTTCAACAATTTCATCGATACCGATCAGTCAATCGATGACGCCGCGACTTCGCTGGTTGGGCGAATTACCTGGTTGCCATATCTGGCCGAGGATGAAAACAGCCTCTTGCACCTTGGTGTATCAGCGAGACAATCGAATGGTAATACCGGATATCATTTTCGGTCCACACCTGAATTCGACAAGGCTCCCTTTTTCGTCGATACGGGCTTAGGCGATGCTGAAAGAGTCCGACAATTCAATCTCGAATTAAGCTGGCGCGGCGGTCCGTTTTGGGTGGCCGCCGAGTATGTGAATACGGACGTCGATTCGCCGTCGGATGGGAATCTCAATTTCGACGGTTACCAGATTACGGGATCCTGGATAATTACCGGCGAAATGCGCGACTACCGGTACAAAGGTGGCACGTTCGGACCGGTGCCTGTGTCTCGCTCCGTATACCAGAATGGTAAAGGTGCATGGGAGGTGGCCGGACGCTGGTCCAGCGTTGACCTGACAGATGGTACCGTAGACGGCGGCGAGATGGATATCCTCTCAGCCGGGATCAATTGGTGGTTGACCCCAACCTTTATGCTCAATCTGAACTACCGCTACATCCAGAACGACCGCTTCGGACTTGAAGGCACGTCCAGCGGTGCGATGTTGCGACTGTTGTTGAAACTGAATTAATCGGGTGAGCATGCACAAACAGGCATTCGAGTGCGAGTGACCCTTAGTCCATGTCCCGGTACACGCGGATAGTGCCGGAGCCATGGTTAGTTATTATGATCTTTGGCCCTGAAGGGCGCAAAAACTCTATCCGGACCATCGTATTGGCAATAATGCGACACTACGCACCCTATTAATAAGAATAACCAAGAGATCCTTTTTGTGTTTCGGTGCCTCACCTTCGAGTGTGGGACTTTTGCGGGAGTTAGTCCTGCATCGTTATGCACAGTACTGCAATATTGTCCGTAGACGCCTCCTGATTCACTATTTAAATCAATCAGTTAACATCCAAGATCTGTCTTCGGGAGGCAGGGGCCCTCACGATAGAAACCGCGAGCCAATCGATCGATTCAACTCTTTTCTGTGTACAGTTCAAATCTTCTCACCCCGACCAACTTATCCTTAAACGTCAACAACTTGCACGTGATCTACCCGACTACTGCCATTTTGTGTGACCGATTGTGTGAGAATCGTGTGAGCTGCGATCCGTAAGACGATATTTGGTCGCCTTTCACAGACCTTTTCAGCCGCTTCAATCGGCCGGCAATATCAGGTGCGGAGTAATACGTCTATACCATCTGCCGTCGCAGCTTGAGTGGTAAATCGCCACAAGCAGTTTGACTTAGGGTGTTTCAGCGGCTCTTGTGACCCGTTTTCTGCCGACTATCTCCTTGCCTAGGGTATCACTAGGTGATAGTGTAGTCCCATGCGTATTTTCAAGACCAAGGCATTCGCCCGGTGGATGCGAAAGGAGGGTCTTAAAGATGCGAGACTCCTGAATGCAATCCGCGAATTGGAATCCGGACAATTTGACGCCAACCTAGGCGGCAGTGTTTATAAGAAACGAATTGCTCTTCCAGGTCGCGGTAAAAGAGGAAGTGTTCGAACATTGATCGCATTTCACAGTGGAGACGGGGCTTTTTTCGTTTTCGGATTCTCAAAAAACGAACGAGCAAATATAGATGTGCTTGAATTAAGAGCTTTAAAGTTAATGGCGAAGACGCTACTCGAAAAGAGTAACGCAAAGTTGAAAAACGATTTGGAAGCAAAAGTATTGATAGAGGTTCGAAACGATGGCTAGCAAAATTCTCAAAGAACTACATGAAACCGCAAAGGATATGCATGATATCGGCACGCTGGACACGATGACTATGCGTGAATTCGATGCACTTTGCCTGCCACCCGTAAAGAAACTGACTGCCCGGCAAATTAGATACTTGCGTATTTCCAACAAACTAAGTCAGCCAGTATTCGCTGCGTACCTAAATCTGAGCCCGTCAACAATTAGGCAATGGGAAAATGGCGACAAGGAGCCCAGCGGTCCTTCCCTAAAACTTTTGAATTTGGTGCGGGAAAGAGGGTTGGATGCCATTGCCTGACAAGCCGGAGCGAAATTCGATCCTCGCCGAAGCTTCGAGAGATTTCCACGTCCGTTGAATTCGAAAGAGCTGCCACGATATTGCCACACTGAAATCGTTATCCAACGTGACGTAACGTGATCAATCGTTATCAAAAAACATCTTATGTGAATGTTTTATTTGATGTTATTCTGCAAGCTCTTGAGTACAAACGAGTGTGCGATTGTCTTCGGGAGGCAGGGGCCCACTCAAGAAATGCGTCATCTAAAGCGGAAACGAGGTCGTAATTCCGTGCTCGTTCAAATCTTCTCACCCCGACCAATTTTTCAAATCAGTCCTGCAAATCTCCTTCAAGCCCCCGCTAGGTCTTTGATTTAGTTGTTGGACCCGCTGTCTGAGTACGGCTCGCTCCAGGCACTTGCTCTCGACGCCAAGTAAGATTTTTTGGTTGCAATTCGTCCCGGCATTATTCCGGCAGATGCGATCGTGACATCGCGATCCGCTTTACGCGCCGGCGAGCAGCGTTGGTAGAGTACTGCCTGGGATCGGCAGGCTGCGCGTACTCTGAGAATGCCCCTGATAATGAGCGGTGAACAAGAAGTCGAGCAGTTGCTCATGCATGTTAGAGTTGCTCCTCAAGTTCTTGATTTGGGAACGGACTATCGGGAGGATCTCAGCATGCTGCCCCCAATAAAATCAGTCGCTCTCATCGGCTCGTACCTGCCGAGACAGTGTGGTATCGCCACGTTTACGGCCGATCTTGCCAGCGCGATACTCGAGAACAGTCCCGGTATTGATTGTTCTATCGTGGCTATGAATGATCGAGTGGAGGGTTACGAGTATCCGGACGAGGTGAAATTCCAGATTAGCCAGAACAAACTAAGCGAATACCGCCTTGCGGCCAATTTCCTGAACATGCGTGATCCGGACGCAGTTTGTCTACAACACGAATTCGGAATTTTCGGTGGTCAACGCGGTAGCTTCATTATCGAACTCGTACAGAACCTGAGAGTTCCCTTGGTTACCACTTTCCATACGGTACTGAAAGATCCTCTGCCAGAAGAACTGAAGATCACTACACGGCTAGGTGAGCTGTCAGACAATCTGGTCATTATGAGTGAGCGCGGCGCCGAGTTTCTTCGCGACATTTATCAGGTTCCAGCGAGCAAGATAGTTCTGATCCACCATGGAATTCCCGATGTACCTTTTCTGGATCCAGATCCATGTAAGAAGAAAGTCGCAGCTGCCGACAAGATTGTAATTCTGACATTCGGCCTGCTTTCGCCGGGCAAGGGTATTGAGTTCGTGATTGATGCCCTGCCGGAGATCGTCAGCCAACATCCAGAAGTACTCTATTTCGTAGTTGGTGCCACCCATCCACATTGCAGAGCCGAGAGCGGTGAGGATTATCGCCTGAGTTTGCACCATCGGGCAAAGGAACTGGGTGTCGGCGACAACATCGTTTTTCACGATCGATTTATGGAGCGCGATGAATTGCTCGAGATCATTCGAGCGGCTGATATCTACGTGACTCCATACCTGAACGAGGCCCAGATCGTATCCGGAACGCTGGCTTACGCAGTTGGCGCCGGCAAAGCTGTCGTCTCTACTCCCTACTGGCACGCTCAGGAAATGCTGGCTGATGGGCGCGGCAGGCTCGTACCATTCCAAGATCACAAGGCGATAGCGCGCGAGATCAATCAACTTCTGGACTTTCCTGAGGAGCGTCTCGAGTTGCGTCGTGCGGCCTACGAATACTCCCGCCCAATGGTGATGAAGCAGATGGGCCGTCATTACCTGGAGCTTTTTTCAGAGGCCAAAGCACAGCGATCGCGTTCGGTTGACGTCCCTGCACTCAATACTCTGAGTCAACAGGAAGAGCGACTGCCGCAAATTAATCTGAGTCATCTGCGACTTTTGACGGATGACACTGGCGTACTCCAGCACGCCAAATTCACAGTGCCGAACCGGGCACATGGGTACTGTGTGGACGACAATGCAAGGGCATTGATTGTCACTGCCAGGGCAGCTGATTTAAATCGGGGCGATATTTCACTATTCGGTCTATCCTCGATTTATCTCAGTTTTCTGGATGATGCTTTTGATCCAGAGACTGGCAGATTTCGTAATTTTATGTCGTACGAGCGTCAATGGCTGGAGGCCATTGGATCAGAAGATTCTCACGGGCGCGCGCTGTGGGCACTGGGCGTAATGGTGGGCTGGGGGCAAAACGCGGGTCAGGTTGCGCTCGCGACCAAACTCTTCCACGAGGCACTACCGGCACTGAAGAGTTTTTCAGACTCGCGGGCCATCGCGTTCCCAATCCTCGGCATGCAGGCGTATCTCCGTCGAAACGACGATGACCGTCAGGTCCGCAGCCTGCTTGAATCGCTGGGCAACAGACTGATGGAACGTTTCCGCCAATTCGCCACCAAAGACTGGCAATGGCATGAAGCCGAGCTGAATTACGACAATGCGCGCCTGCCGGAGGCGCTGTTGGCCTGTGGACGCGTTACCAACAATGGCGACATGGTGAAGACCGGTATCGACGTGCTCGAATGGTTAAGAGACATTCAAGTCGACGCCGCTGCTGGGTGGTACTCCCCTGTTGGCAATCAAGGTTGGTTTCCAAAAGGTGGCAGCAAAGCGCAATACGATCAACAACCTCTCGAAGCAGCTGCGATGATCGGTGCCAGCATTGAAGCCTATGAGTGCACACAGGGGGAGCAATGGATTCAGTTGGCGTCGACCTGCTTCAATTGGTACTTGGGGAGGAATGACCAACAAATTCAACTGTACGACTATGCCGGCGGCGGTTGCCGGGATGGCCTCATGCGCAATGGCGTCAACGAGAATCAGGGCGCGGAGTCGACGCTTTCTTACCTTAGTTCACTGCTGGCCATTTACAATCTGCGCGGACTAACGACGAATCATAGTCACTTTGAGGAATCAAACGCCGACGAACGCAGTGCAGAACAATCTGACGCCGCTTAGGCTTAACTCATGTTGCCTTGAGCCGTGACAGTAGATCGGCAATAGATACGGTCGCAACGCGGCATCGCTGGTCAGCGATACCGTAGGGAATTATCAATGTATCCCCGTGAATCATGCTTCCGCAGGTATATACGACATTGGGCACGTAGCCATCTCGTTCATGCTCATCAGGAGTCAGAATTGGCTCATGTAATCGACCGATAACCTGGGACGGATCCTGAAGATCCAATAGCTCGGCCCATATACTGTACCTCCGCATGGGTCCGACTCCGTGGAAAAGTGCGAGCCAACCTGCAGGTGTCTCAACCGGCGACCCACAGTTACCAACTTGAACATACTCCAGCGGATGAACAGGCTCCTGTAGGAGTTGCGCTTCGTTCCAAAATCGAACGCTGTCCGAGAACATGATGTAATTATTGACACCATCCTGACGTGACAACATTACAAATTTGCCATTGATTTTTCTGGGAAATAACGCCATGCCCTTGTTCTGTGCAGCCTGACCGCTGAGCGTATGCATCCTGAACGTCAAAAAGTCAGTCGTCTCAAGAATCTGCGGCAGAATGTCGAAGCCATTGTATGCCGTATAAGTGGCGTAGTAGGTCACTGACTTATCATCGTCTTCGAAGCGCACGAACCGGGCATCCTCGATGCCTGCACTCTCATTTTCCGACACCGGGAATATCACTCTCTCGGAGATTTGTTCGTCCGGCCGAAATATTACTGCGTAATTGGACCGGGCAAGCCACAACACCGTATCAATTGCGTGACGTTTGTCCTTCAGTCGAAATTTAGTTGAAAGGAGTTTTCGTATTTTTGTTTCCAGCTGGCCGAATGTAAATTCCTCACCCAGGCCTTTCAGCAATTTATCCGTGACCCGGTCGCTTGCTCCCATCTCTTCGAGTTTTCGTCGAAAATGAAGACGATGATAAACAGGATCTGTGTGCATTTCGGGCGTGGCAATGTATTGGCTGATCGGATCGAAGTATATGTCGTGATTGTCGTCAACCAATCCGCTGCGAAATTCAATTGAGGACACGTGGCCTTCGCCAGTGGCCCTGAAGCTCATGACGAACCGCCGCGACCCCTTCGCAACGCCTTTCTGATCAGGATGGGGAACAATCGATGGGTTGAATAGTGCTGCTGCCTCAACTGAGTACTCTGCGGTGAAATAGGCGCCAAGCAGCAGCTCCTGCTCGGATGACAATGAGGTCTTTTTGGGCACGTGTTGCGCAATACGATTAAAATTTTCCGACAGTACATTCCGGAAGTTGCGATGACGCCCTGAGAAGTCCTGGATTACACCCTCGAGCAGATTATGAACGTCGTCATCACCCAGCTTTGAGACCCGACCGATCAGGACTTTTGTACGCGCCTCGTCTCCTGGAATATGCGGGCGGGTTATAACGCGTGAACTCTCGCCACTCAGCACGGTTGACCGCCGTTGGATCAATTGCTTGCGTTGTTCTCTAATTATCATTATTGATCGCGCGCTGGTGTAAGCTGACAAACAATGATCATGGTTCGGTAACCTGGGCCAAAGCGTACGGATTATAGCTGTGACGGCCTCCAGAAGCTCGCCTCAGAAGTCACATTATGAGAATCACCGGATTCGAGCATATCCATGCGTATCGCAATCTTAAGCCCCATTTCATGGCGCACCCCCCCGCTCCACTACGGGCCGTGGGAATCGGTAGTCAGCCTTCTAACGGAAGAGCTTGTACATATGGGCCTTGACGTGACTCTTTTTGCTACTGGCGATTCGCAAACCAACGGCAAGCTGGTTGCCGCGTGTCCACGCCCGTACTCGGAGGATAGCTCGGTCGACCCAAAGGTCGCTGAATGCCTGCACATTTCAGAGATCTTCGAGCGTGCCGCTGAATTTGATCTCATTCACAATAATTTCGACTTTCTACCGCTGTCTTATTCCGGATTGGTCAAGACACCGGTAGTGACGACAATTCACGGTTTCTCCTCACCGTCGATTATGCCCGTCTACAAGAAATACAATGCGGGGAGCCACTACGTAGCGATCAGCGAATCAGATAAGTCGCCGGAACTCGACTACATCGCGACGATCCATCACGGTATCGATGTCGCACAATTTCCATTTTCAGGAGCCGCGGGAGATTATCTGTTATTTTTCGGTCGGATCCATCCGGACAAGGGCGTCTACGAAGCGATACAGGTCGCGCAGCGCGTCGGCATGAAACTCGTTATCGCGGGCATCATTCAGGATCAGGACTACTTCGCAGCCAGAGTCGAGCCTTATGTTGACGGCACGACTGTAGAATATATCGGATCCGTGGGCCCTGATCAGAGAGCTGAAGTGCTGGGCGGTGCGTTTGCGTTACTACATTTGATTAGCTTTGACGAGCCATTCGGCTTGAGCCTGGTCGAGTCAATGGCCTGTGGAACACCGGTCATCGCGTTTCGCCGCGGCTCGATGCCCGAAATAATTCGGCATGGTGAAACGGGCTATATCGTCGACGACATTGAAGGCGCTATAAACGCGCTGGCGGCGATCAAATCCATTGACAGGACGCAATGCCGTGCTGATGTTGAACAGCGCTTTACAAGCGCACGCATGGCTCGCGACTATCTTTGCGTTTACCAAGAGATTTTGCACGGGGGAGCACGCGATGATCAATAAGCAATTAGTGATGCGGTATGAGGGCAATCCAATCCTAACCAAGCACGACATCCCCTATACCGTGGAGACGGTTCACAATGCAGCGGCAACCAAATATGAGGATCAGTACATCCTGCTGTTTCGCTCGCACTTGCGCAATGGGCGATCGATACTCGGTATCGCACGGAGCGACGACGGTTACAAATTCCACGCAGATCCAAAACCGTTCATCGTACCTTCGAGCGAAAGTGACTTTGCAATTCACGAGGAGTACGGTGTCGAAGACCCACGAATCTGTTTGCTTGGCGGCGAGTACTACATTACCTACAGCGCCTATTCCAGGTTTGGCGTGCGCATCGGTCTGGCGAAAACGCGCGATTTTAAGTCTGTCGAAAGAGTGTCGCTCATTAGTCAGGCAGACATGCGCAATGTAGTAATTTTTCCAGACACTTTCGCTGGCCGTTACGCCCGACTCGATCGGCCTCACTCGGAAATCAATCCCTGGTGCATCTGGCTGTCCTGGTCTCCTGATCTGATTCACTGGGGGGATTCGGTGCCGGTGATCCAGCCTGTTGCGTATCATTGGGACGAAATGAAGATCGGTCCGGGCGCGACGCCGATCAAAACCTCACGCGGATGGCTCAACATTTACCACGGTGTTTTTCCGACCATGGATGGTGCCGTGTATCGCCTCGGTGTGGCGCTCCATGATCTTGCCGATCCCGCGAAAGTGCTTGGCGTTGCTGACGAATGGATACTGTCACCGGAGGATCCGTGGGAATTGACCGGATACGTCCACAATGTAGTCTTCACGTGCGGTGCGATCGCCGAGCACGACGGCACCGTCAAAATATACTGGGGCGGCGCAGACAGCGTCATGTGCGTTGGCGTCGCAAAGGTCGACGACCTGATTGCTCTTTGTCTGAAGAAGACCCGGCCGCCCTTGCTATGACGGCGATAGCCTGCCACCCAGTCAGGTATTCGTGCCTTCGCGACCGTAGTTATCCTCTAGCCTGACGATGTCGTCTTCGCCCAAGTAGTCGCCACACTGCACCTCGATGAGGTGTACGGGCTCATCGTACGGATTCGCGATGCGGTGGACGGCACCGATCGGCACATAGGTTGACTCGTTGACATTGAGATCGAACTCCTTGTCGTCGAGCGTGATCCGCGCTGCGCCTCGCACGACGGTCCAATGTTCAGCCCTACGTGCGTGTTTTTGCAGCGAAAGGACAGCGCCCGGATTAACGATCAGCCGTTTAACCTGAAAGCCGTCATCACCATCGATACTGTCGTAGCTGCCCCATGGACGAAAGACCTGGCGATGCAGCTTCGCCTCGTCGCGATCGTTTCTTATTAGGTCGTCGACGATGTGCTTGACGTCCTGTGAACGACTTCTTGTCGTCACCAGAACCGCATCTTTCGTCTCGACGACGACGACGTCTTCGAGGCCGACGGCCGTAACAAGACGACTCTCACCTCTGATGTAGCAGTTACGGCAGCCCTGAACGACGACGTCCCCGATCAGCGTATTGTTGTGGTCGCCAGACTTGGTCATGTCGTGCAACGCCGTCCAAGAGCCGATATCGCTCCACCCGGCGTCCAGTGGCACCATCACGGCCAAACGAGATTTCTCCATAACAGCGTAGTCAATCGAGTCACTCGGGCACTTGAGAAAAGCGACTTTGCCGGGACGGATGAAGTCGGCGTCAATCGTACTGTTCTCAACACTGGTACGGCACGCCACTAGAATCTCCGGTGCATGCTCCTCTAAGGCTTTGACGTAGCTCCCAGTATTGAACATGAACATGCCGCTATTCCAAAAGTAGTCGCCACTCTCAAGATAGGCACCGGCGGTGCTGAGATCAGGCTTCTCGACGAAGGTCTTGATCGGACTGACAGGAGCACCATCTGTCTCGGTCTGGATATAGCCATAACCGGTTTCGGCCCGGGTGGGAACAATGCCAAACGCGACGAGCTTGCCGGCTTGAGCGGCGAATTTGCCAATCGCAACCGCCTTGTGAAAGGCCGCGACATCCCTTATCACGTGATCGGCCGGCAGAACGAGCAGCAGCCGTGAATCGCCCTGCACATCGTCCGCTGCTATCAGAGCGGCGAGAGCCACGGCCGGCGCTGTATTGCGCCCTTCGGGTTCAAGTACGATTTTCGCGCGGATTCCGATATCGCGAAGCTGCTCAGCGACGAGGAAGCGGTGCATTTCATTGCAGATGACGAGCACGTCGTCGGTGAGATCATCAACTCCTTTTAGGCGCAGCACCGTCTCTTGCAGCATCGTGTTCTCGCCTGCGAGCGGCAAAAGCTGCTTCGGATACATTAATCGTGAGGCCGGCCAAAGCCGCGTGCCCGAGCCGCCCGCAAGGATAATAGGCTGGATGGATGCCATGCTAGTTCCTTAATCCGGAGTGTTGAGAAATTTTCCACGACCGATGCCACATTAGTGAAGAAGCCTCAGTCTTGTTGATACTATATCTCAGACACAAACATCCACGCTTGGTCACGCTTTTTGAACAACACGCCGACTCACCGATAGTTGCTCCCACATGCCGGAAATCTGCCGGACTCGGTCCGGACTGGTTGTGACTAGTTAGATACTTGCATCCGCGGGCGTCTCCAGCATACCTATTGATTACAAATACTTATGAACACACGAATGCCTTCGGGAGGCAGGGGCCCACTCAAGAAATGCGTCATCTAAAGCGGAAACGAGGTCGTAATTCCGTGCTCGTTCAAATCTTCTCACCCCGACCAATCTAATCAATCCTTTATGTTCGATTTCGGCTTAGCCAAGACGCTATGCTGACGACTGTAAGGCAGCCCTAAGGCAGATTTGCCATCTTGAGTATTACAAATCACATGACTCAACAGGTCATCGGCGTTCGCGTTTTCGGTGACACTTTGGGTAGCAATTTGGGCTTCCCCCAGTACATATGACACTTCCGGGCTATTTTTACTCTGACCCCAAACGTCCGGCTGACGGAGCAAACGAAATTCAGGATTGGATGATCTGCCTGGCAGATTATCGACAGGAATAACTGCGTCGTGGCATTTGCAAACCGCTGCCGCCGCCTGATTGTCAATTCGGCGGCGGCACGTTCACATTCGCACAGGCGTGAGTAAATAAACTGTCAATACTGCCTACGCTGCAGAGCGTTCTATGCTCTCTTCCCGGACGAGCACCAGTACATCCGATTGGATATCCATCAGAATCTTCTCTGCCGTATTACCGATTGTGATGCCGGAAAGGCCGCGTCGGCCGACATTACCTACGATAACGAGATCTGCACCAATCTTGCTTGCGAGTTCCGGAATGATATCTCCGGCTCTACCTTGCAGAACATGTGCCTGAGATCGATCGATTTTGAGCTTCTTTGCCACATCAGGCGGATGCACAAACTTATCCGAATCCGGATATGCGGAAACGGCGTGGAGCTCCATCGTGTCACTGGATCCACGAATTCGCCCACCAAGATCGATAATCGAATCGTTCAATGCTGTATGACTTTCATCACTTGCATTGAAGTCAACTGCCATCAAGACTTTTTTCAGGTCGCCAGAAGGATCGTGCTTGACCAGTAACAATGCGCTCTTTAAGGATCTGATGAGCTGTCGATCGGAACTGGCCAGTGCGTTCGGTCGTCCGCTCGCTCGCTTAATGACCAGGTCAATTTTATTGTCACGGGCAACATTGCAGATTGCTTCGCGCCAATCCTCATCCCACTCCACAATTGCTTCAATATCCACACCAGCCTCGTTGATGCTGCCGATGATTTCATCCAGCCAAATCGTCTGGCGTCTCAACTCGACGGTCCGCAATTCCACCGGGTCGTCACACTCGGTTCCTGTATGCACACACAGAAGTGCATATACTTTCGCATTGTCCCGGTCCTTCGCCATCGATACTGCTTTTCGTAAAGCCCATTGATCGATACGTGTCGGGTCGATTACTGCTAGAAATCGGGTATTATCTTTCGTCAATTTATGAATCCTTCTAATCATTGGAATGAGGAACAAGCGCCTAATATAGGGGCAGTCAGAACGATTCAAATCAGTACTTTTACGTACAGTGATTGAATATGTGAACCAGTTCCGCAATAGATGTTGCGATGGAGAAGGAATGATTGCGGAGAGAGTAGCAATCGTCACCGCGGGAGAGATTGCCACGTGCTGACAAGTAAATTATTCCTTACAAGGAAATGTGAGCAGGTGTCGCCTGTGACAATGCTTGAGATGTCCACGCCGAAGCTTCTTGACTCACACAATAAAGACTCCGGAAAAACCCCGGGGCGGTTCAACCCTCAGCCGTCGAGGTCGGACCAGAAGTACTTCGCCAGTTCCCGGCGTTTCTGCCAGAGGCTGCCCTTCTCGGAAAAATTCGCGATGCCGGCTCCCTGATCCGCGTCGGCGACCTGCCAGTAGCCGTTGACCGCTCCGCTGAGACCAGCTGATAGCATCTCGAAACCTTGTAGCGCTAGTCCGTGCTCGTTCAAATCTTCTCACCCCGACCAACTTATCCTTAAACGTCAACAATTTGCATGTGGCCTAGCCGACTACTGCCATTTTGTGTGACCGATTGTGTGAGAACCGTGTGAGCTGCTGCCTGCAGGGACACCAAATTCATCAAACGATTCCAGATTGACTTACTTGTATACTTTATTAACATTGTATACATGAATGACATAGTACACGCCAGGCTTGACAGCCACACGCGACAAATCATGCGTCAATTAAAACGCCGCCATGGCTGGAGCGATTCCGATATCGTACGTCAGGCAATTCGTTCACTCGGTGACGCGGACCTGCCTCCCGGACAGCGAAACAAACGGATCATTGGTCTCGGCAAATTCGCGTCCGGCATTAGCGACCTCGGAAGTAACGACAAACATCTGCACGATTTCGGCAGATGAAGGCGACTCTCCTGGATACAGGAGTGATAGTAGCTTTGCTTGACCGGGACGAGCGGCATCATCTGCAATGCGCGGATGTCGTATCGGATATTGTTGGACCGTTTGTAACGTGCGAAGCAGTGATCGCAGAGTCATGTTACCTATTGCGTCGTACGCACGGTGCGCCTGGTGCGGTCATCAAGAATGTAGCCAATGGCGTATTTCAGACGCCATTTCATCTTGTTGATCGTGCGGCGTCAGTTGAGAAACTGCTAAGAAAATACAGCGACGTGCCGATGGACATTGCCGATGCATGCCTCGTCGATTTGGCCGATCAGCTAGACACCGGCCAGATTCTTACTCTGGATAGTGATTTCGAAATTTACCGGTGGCGCTCTCGGCGAAGATTCAAGTTGATGATCGACCTGTAAACGGTTTCATGACATTCTCGCTCTTTCAATCATGTATCGAACGACATCAGAGGCCTGATGATAACTGAGGACTTTGTCCGGGTATTTATTTGCGTAAACCCTGAATATTTCGTCACAAAAACCCCTGGCCTACTTCGCTTACATTTTGAAAATTGAAATCCAAAACCTCATACTCGTCGAGTCCCAGCAGTAATCGTTTAGCCTCTGACCTGGACATCAGGCGCTCATACTTTGATAAATTTATTTTCACGATATTTTGATTGAACTCGTAATCGTCTCCCGTATATTTATCGAAAACTTCTTTGATCTTCCGCCGCGTGTTTTTCCGTATTTTGCACGTAACTGTTGTACCTTTTCTTTGCCTGACATCTTTTAGCAGTTCATCCGCCCTCTTGTTGTCAATTGTGAACTCCATTCCAGAAGTAGAAAGTTTGTAAACATCAACAGCTTTGGATGTGAAAAAAATACCTTGTCCGCTATGGGCGTCTTTGTCCGTCGTCTGTTTGCCTTTAAATAAATGTTCCAATGCCAGGAAATCATCGTCAATCTTGAAGTGCCGTTTGATGCTTTCGATGGCACCTATACCCAGATCCTTGATAACAAAACTGATGTTTGTATTATCAATCTCGACATTGATCCAGACTTTCTTGCTGTACGAGTGATCAATTGCATTGTTGAGCATTTCTGTGAAGGCGTAATCAAAAATTGTAAGGCAATTCCTATTAATCTTGCGCTCTAATTGCATTCTCTTACGTATTTCTTCGAAAACCGCACTCTCTGACAGATCCTTCCTTTCCTTGACCAGTTCGAGACTATTGAATTCTTCCTGTTGCTTACCAAGGTAGTACTTCGCAGCTCTTGTTTTTCCGCGCTTGTGTATTTTTCCTTCTGATATCAAGCGACCTAACAGGCGAACAATGTATTGCCTGGAATGACCCAAGGCACTTTCCAGGGCTTCGGCAGTTACGCCTTCCCCGCTCTTTTTTATTATCGCCAGTATTTTCTGTATTGTGTCCATGGACTTAATAGAATCTTAAACGAGTTTAAGATTAATTACAATGTCGGTTTAAGACTGGATTGAATAATGAAATACCCTGCCGCATTGCTCTTCCTTAAGAGCCCAACACCGTATGTCAACTGACACCGCACTGCTCGCTGTTCTGCGGGAACTCATCACTGATACGCGTTGTAGGGCGCAAGTACTCTATGCAGTCATCGTAAAGCAATGAATCCGTCCACGATGACGACCTACAGGTGCCGCAATCAGGGGAGAATCTGTCACAATTTTGTCACAGTGAAAACGTTATCAATCGTGACGTAACGTGATCAATCGTTATCTAAAAACATCTTATGTGACTGATTTATTGGGTGTTATTCTGTAAGTTCTTGATCATGGATGAGAGTGTCTGTGTCTTCCGGAGGCAGGGGCCCTCACGATAGAAACCGCGAGCCAATCGATTGGTTCAACAGTGATCTTGATCTGCTGATCCGAGCATTAACAATTACGACTGGTTAACTTATCCGCCCCCGGAAACGGAATGAGAGCCACCACTGCAATCTAGCCGAATAACTCAATGAAACTCGACTCAGGATACTCGGAAATGGTATTGGCAAGGGTCTGCATTTCGACGTGCTGGTTGTAGAGCCCGGGCTCGGGCCTGCGCATATGATAATGCCTGAATCGCCAAAACGACGTGGCTACAGCAGCGTATACCGCAAAGGCTTGCAAACTTTCTCGCTCGACTGACTGAATAGTCACATTGTTCTGGTAGCCGCGAATAAATCGTCGCGCTTTTTCGAAACAGATACCTTGACTATCCCGGCATGTGCCGACGATTGCCATGCCCAGATCGAAGCTGCGGTAGTAGTGACAAGCTTCTTCGAAATCAATGATTGCCATGAGCTGATCACCCTGAACAATCAGGTTGTCGAAGAAGACATCACCGTGAATAAGTGTCATCGGTAAATTCTGCGGAATTCGTTTTTGCAAATAACTATTCTTCTCCGATAACCAGTCGATATAAGCATGATGAAGATTTGAATCTATCACCTCGGGGAAATAGCTGCGGCCATAGGGAAACGATTTAGGCAGGTAAGAAGGCGCGGAAATCTCATGCAACCGGGCCATTTCCTCGCCCAACTGAACCAGCAGGTCCCCGGTCAAATTGGCGGCTATGTCTCCGTCGACGTGATGCTTCAACATGACCGGTTTTTCATCGTGCAGTATTACGACAGGCTCTTTGGGTGGCACAACAACTCTCGAGGTGCGAATACCGTGATCGGTCAAATAGACCAACAGATTTGCGAGATTAGTTGCGTGTTTTAACGACTTTTGGTCGCAAAGTGTCAGAACGTACTTTCCCGAGTTCGTCTCAACGCAATAGTTGCTGTTCTCGCTTCCGCCGTCCAAGACGGAGAAAGTTGTAATGTCATCAATGCCGAACCGACGAGCGAGACCCTCGACCGCTGCCCTGTCCAGACGAGCATAAAGTGCCATCGAAGTACCTGCCTAATCGGACTTAGATGGCTTTACGAAATCAATGAGGAGGACATCTCTGTGCCCGCCACCATCGCGCTTGCCAGAGACGATCGGCGAGACGCTGTGCCATAGAGAACGGTCAAAATAATATGAGTCGAAATAAGACTTCTGCGTCCAAACAGCCTGGGCAACTGCCGTCGGCTGCGGACCATTGCCGTAAAAGTTATTGACGCCACCACCAATGTTTTGGCGAGAAATCAAATGTTGCGAAGTATAGTATTCGTCGTCACGGTGAGTGCCCTCAGGCGTGGGATTTCCCGGCACTCCAGGCGTGGCAATTATCCGGATTTGATGAACGCCGATTAGCCAATCATCCTCGATGTGTTTGTTCGAAGTCAGCTGAGCAAAGTCAAACAGTATCACTTCGCGCAGAAACGAATTTTCGACGGTATTGGCACCCAGTGCCGCGAAGTGTCTTTGCTCGCCGCCATTGAGAGGGTTAATTTCAATACTTTGATAGAAGGACGCGCCGGGAATGTGGGTCAGCTGACCGGTCGTGCCGGAGAGCCGGTACAGCCCGTATCGCCTCGATCGGCAACTTCCGCCATCGGCCATGTAGGGGTCTGGCTCGAGATGCTCCCAATCACGCCTGAAGAGCTCACCAGACTCATTCAAATCTGGTGAAAACGAGAATTCGTGGGAAGGAGCCAGTGCGTAATGAGTTCGCTCAATATCGCCGGCTATATCCGTATCAACGGTGATCATTTTCTTTTTTTTATCTTCTTAACGGGACACTAGTATACAGAGGCGCAACCGTTCAGTCCGATCCGTTACTCCCTGGAAAAAAGGTGTCAGGTGAGATGGCTACGCCAGGTTTTTCATTTTCCGCCAGATGCTGAGATTGGTGAAAAGAACCCTCTCTTGTATTGTCTGCAACTGGTTCGCGAGCGCAGGACACAGTCGGATCCGGAGGCCTGATATGAACCAGTGTTGCCGTCATGCATGAATCCGGCAAACCTGTCACTTTCTGGCCTGCCGTGGCCATGGGAATCGGCGCCATGGTTGGTGCGGGCATCTTCGCGCTTTTGGGGCAAGCCGGCGCCATCGCCTCGAGTGCAGTCTATCTGTCCTTTCTCGCGGGCGGCGTGATTGCGCTCTTGAGCGGCTACTCCCTGGGTAAGTTGGGAGCTCGTTATCCGTCCTCGGGTGGCCTGGTCGAGTATCTCATTCAAGGTTACGGCGTGGGGATCTTCTCTGGTGCCATGAGTGTCATGATGTACCTGGCCGCGGTCATTTCCGTTTCTCTTGTTGCCAGGACCTTTGGTGCCTATGCAGCGACCTTTTTCCCTGGCGGCGCACCGGTTGTCCTGGTCGATGCGCTTGCCGCGACGATCATTCTGGCGTTCATGTTTGTCAACCTCAATGGTGTACGAGGCGCCGCGCGCATCGAACTGTTTGTTGTGGCGGTCAAAATCTCGGTTCTCATCGCCTTTGCGTTGATCGGGCTTTTCTACATCCAACCCAGCTTGCTGTCCCCTGCGAAATATCCTCCCATTAGCGCCGTATTCTATAGTTTGGCGATTACTTTCTTCGCTTATGAAGGCTTTCGCGTCATCACCAACGCGGCCGAGGATATGCCCAACCCCGAAAAGACATTGCCACGAGCGATCATGACGGCGGTCACGATCGTAATGGTCCTTTACGTCGCGATCGCGTTAGCTGTATTTGGTCAGCTACCAGCAGCAGAGGTCATTGCCGCCAAGGACTACGCACTCGCGGAAGCCGCAAAGCCTGTATTCGGTGAGACCGGTTTTCGCATCATTGCGATTGCCGCCCTGTTTTCCACTGCCTCAGCGATCAATGCCGCGCTCTACGCGATCACCAACGTGACCTATCAACTCGCCAAGGTGGGCGAACTACCCTCCGCTTTTGGCCGGCCCATAGGGCACAGCCGGGAAGGTCTCGTGATAAGTTCAGTTCTTATTCTGATCCTGGCTGTGTTCTTTGACTTGTCGGAAATTGCCGCCATTGGTTCGGTTTCCATTCTCATCGTCCATTTCGTCGTTCATATCGGACATCTTCGGCTGCTACCTGAAACCGGGGCCTCCTTGTTGATGGTCATTGTGGCAGCTCTCACCAATCTCGCAGCAATCGTCATTTCGGTCGTGTATCTCAGCCGCAACTCCCCGGATCTTCTGGTCTTCATCGGCGGTTTTTTTGTGATTTCTGTGGTCATCGAGGTTTCTCTTCGCCGCCTTACCGGCCGTACCATCCGTGCACGCATAGGGTCCGGCTAATCGATCCAACCGGGCAAGCAAGAGCAACGGGAGCATTGGATAACGTGACGTTTGGCGTAAATATCAGGACGAGCGACAATCAAGTTCAGGACACCCATCAACTTGGTCGGTCAATTTTGCAAGAAATCTTTGGAAACAGGACGACGAATTTAATGGGTGTTCTTATTTGGCATACCCCGACCAGTTTTTTTCACGCTGTGAATTTTATGTGGCAATTACGAATTTGTCGCATGAAATAGTTAAAATTCCAGCTTGCTCAGGCGACCCGCCGCATCCTCGCTTCTTTATCCAGATCATAAGTTGCCTGAAGATTCATCCATAGCTTCGGCGATGTGCCTAATATTTCAGCTAGGTCGAGTGCCGCTGCTGCAGTAATACCTCGCTTCCCTTTGATGAGTTCGTTTAGACGAGTCTTGGTCCAACCAATCTTCTCTGCAAACGCCGCCTGCGTGGTACCCTTTGGTTCAAGAAACTCCTCGAGCAAAATCTCACCTGGATGAAACGGGTTTTTCGGTTGTCTAGCCATTGTTGCTACCTGCGTCAGTGATAATCTACAACTTGAACATTAAGAGCGTTTCCTCCCTTCCAACGGAAAACCACCCTCCATTGATCGTTGATTCGGATTGAGTGGAATCCCTTCCACTTCCCTTTAAGAGGCTCCAGCCGATTGCCGGGTGGCACTCTCAAATCCCGCAATTCACTCGCATCATGCAAGTAAAGCAGTTTTCGCCTGCCTGCCCGGCGAAGCTCAGGAGGAAACGACCTGGTGGCCTTCGTTCGCCTGTCGTCGAACAAGTCCTCCGAGAGAGCATTTCCGAATGTCTCAATCACATTACTATATTATCGGAACTCGATAACATGTCAAGTCGGCAACTCGTACTTTTGTCACGTGATTTTGGCGTCGTTCCCTTGCGTGGCTGTCACACTTTTATCACGGTGAATACTGTTATCAGAAAACATCAGATGTGAATGATTTATTCGGTATCATTCTGTAAGCCCTTGCAAATGAACGAGAGTGTCTGTGTATTTGGGAGGCAGGGCCCTCACGACAGAATCCACGAGCCAATCGATTACGGCAAAACTCTTACTGGCACAGTTCACATAACGGATCGCGTTTTGGACGCCGACAAATCGGCAGGACAGCCGATTTGGTCCGCGAAGCGGCCCGAAGGGCGAGGCGCAGGAAGCGTCGAGTCAGCGCGCCCTTTAGGGTGAGGATCGCTCAAAGCCGATCCGAATCAAATTTTTTCACCCCGACCAATTACTCATTGAATATCGAGTCAATCCTGGTACCAGCCAAAGAATTCTCAATATCTGTGAGTTTTGTCATCTTGAGTCGTGCACGTAAGGTCGCTCGTTTGATCATTTTTTGACGAGCCAATTCCATGACGAAGTCCAGGTCCTTTGGCCGGCCGGCAACTAATTTCGAGACTGCGAGATCGTGCACCTCCAGGCAAAGCCCCCTCACACCCGCGGTGTTTTCATTTTGAATCTCAATCAGACGATCTTGCCAATCTGCCGGGAGCACGGCCGTGTCGGGGCCGACGCCCTGAGCGTAGTAGCCATAGAGTTGGTGAAACGAAGAACCTTCGCCAATGGCACCATCAACTTTGTCAGCCAGCTCTGGTTTGTTCTTCGGGTAAATGTCAGATTCCATCGATGCCAGAAGCAGAATCGGCGCATCTGGAAACTGACCCAATATCGATTGACTACCAATGACAATGATTTCGTCATCGTTAGCGACGTCGCCACTTGCCCGTATTATGTGCTCAAGGTCTGAACGCTGCATAAACCTGCTCTCGCTCTTTGTCGCTCAGAACGCCTGCGAAAGGCGATGACGAACGCAGTCGGGTTGCATCGTCGTTCATTCTCGTGATTCGCTCCGCAACTTGCCGTGGCAGCAAGGCAAGTATCTCCTCCCATTCATTGAAATATCGCGGCCTGGGCCCATCGAATTTTTTGCTCCAGCGTTCAAGATTACCTTGCGCCTCTTTTATCAGTTCAGGATTGCGCACAATTTTTTGGGCTATCTTGCAGTGCATCGCAAGACTACGCGCATCGAGAATTCGATGATCAGAAAAACGTCGTTCCACCCCGCCGTCAACTGGCTCCCATCGCCGGACACTTTTGTATCCTGCGTCACGCTTGCGCTTTCGATAAGCACGCATGCGCTCTGCAGTCGACATCGAATTTCCCGGTCGCGGGCCGACCAATTTTTTTGTTCGCTCCTGTCATATAATTATCGTAACGCGTTACACTAATTAATGCAATACTGGCAACAGTCTCTGCCATCGGGAGACAAGGCCAGGTGCCCTCGAATACGGGGATGAGGTGCTCCTCAGTAATCACGTTGTCCGGCGCTAGCGAGTGCTTACTAACCCCATGGCTTCGAGCACCAGCTTCCCAAGCTCCAGCTCCAACTGTGCGACTACCTCGCTCATCGCCGGATCGTCGATGAGATTCTTGAGCTCGAACGGGTCTTCCTGCAGATCGTAGAGCTCCCGTTCGTCAGGATGCTGCATCCAGTGGATGAGCTTGTACCGGTTGGTGCGAACCGTCCTGTAGTCCATATCCATGAGCCACGGCCGCGGCTTTTCATACGTAAAGAATTCGATGAGGACTGATTCCCTCCATCCGGTGTCGTCTCCGCGCAGAAGCGGCACCAGGGATCGGCCCTGCACGTGATCGCCTATCTCGACCCCGCCGACATCGAGGACCGTGGGAGCGATATCGATCGAGAGAGACAGTCCCCCGATCCTGGAACCCGGTATGGCCAGCGGCGGGTAGCGCACGAGCAGCGGTTGCCTGATGGACTCTTCGTAGGGTAATCGGCGCTCCTGGCTGAGCCAGTGCTCGCCGAAGAAAAAGCCGTTATCGCTGGTGAACATGATCATGGTGTTGTCGAGCATGCCGCCCTCCTCCAGGGTGGCCATCAGCCTGCCAAGGCTCTCGTCAACCGCGAGGACCATCTCGGCACGCCGCCGGATCGTCTCTTCCGACGTTCCGGGATCCAGGAAGAACGCAAACTGCGCGACGCTCTCGGGTGAGTCGCGATCCCGCAGGGAACGTTGCAGAGCCGGTTTCCCTTCCAGATCATCAGGAGAAAAGACGACGTTTGGTTGCCTGGGATATACCCGGTCCTCGTAGAGACCCTTGTGCCGTGGGGCCGGGGTGTAGACCCTGTTTACATTTGGATCTGACGAACCGTCATCCAACTGGCGAGCGTCCGGGTGCACGGCCTTGTGCGCAATATAGAGCATGAACGGGCCCTCACGTTCACGTTCGATGAAATCTACGGCCCTGTCAGTCAGCACATCCGTGACGTAGCCCTTGACCCGGTGAACACGGCCGTCCTCATAAAGGTCCGGGTCTATAGTGCGTCCCTGCCCGGGCAGTGCTGACCAATAATCAAACCCTGGCCGCGGGGTCGGGTCGTTGCCCATGTGCCACTTGCCGATGAACCCGGTTTCGTATCCGGCATCGTGCATCGCAATCGGAAACGTCTGCAACCGGTGACTGGCCAGATTACGGGCGATGTTGTCGATGATGCCGTGACGCGACGGATACTGTCCGGTGAGGATACTGGCGCGATTCGGGGAACATAAAGGTACGGCGTAAAACGTGTCAGTGAACATCGCGCCCTCTGCAGCCAAGCGATCGATATTTGGTGTCTCCAGATACGGATGTCCTCCCGCGCCAAACTCATCGAAGCGGAGATCGTCCACGACGATCACTATGACGTTAGGCCGGGTCGCTTCTGGAGATGTGGGGGCACTCCCCATCTGCGCCTGCAGGGGACTTGAGCACGCGAGCATCGTAATGAGTGTCAGGGAAACGATGTATCGAACGGTCATCATGTATGTTTCCGGTTCGTAGGCGGCTCACTGCTGGCGTTCCTTAGCCCACCAACAGTCTCCGACGGGCCACCACGCTCATGATTCTATGTCGGTCAATACTATGACAAACATCCAACTATTTGACAAAAAAGAACGATCTAAGTAAACGTGAGTATCGCAGAGCGGAGATTCACAATGCGCACGTTCGGCAGTCCTGCGAATATTGTTCATCGCCGGACGACCGCACGACAAGAACGGTGATCAAGGTTGACGATAATTGATATGCACCTGTCAGCAAATCTGTAGCGTGACGCGGCAGAATGGGAACCTGAGTAACGATGAAATCACAAGATTCAAACACACCCTCTGATATTTTCTCAACGCGAAGAGACTTTCTGAAAACTGCAAGTGTTGCCGGCGCTGCCCTGGTGGGTGGATTGGGCACCGAGGGCCTTTTCAAGCGATGCTGAGGCATCAGCATCTCTCGCGGAGCAATGCAGTTTTGCTGCATTGCCGCCCGACTTTGTTTATCTCAAAGGAGTCAGGACTATTTTTTGATACGGCTGTCCTGAGAGAAAAATAAGCGTGACACCACTGCTGTCGCATAAACTTAAAATCAGTGCCGCCATAAAGTATCAAGTTGACTTGAATAGCTCGCTGGGCGTCGTAATTTCGCCCGCTGGGCGGGCTCCGACAGTGCTAAATAGAATTGTAGGGGCCCGCCCAGCGGGCGAAATTACGACGCCCGGCGGGCGATGTCTCAATTCAATGAAATATGCCTGAACATTGCGCCAATGCTTCATCCAACGACCAGTAAAATTGCCTTTATGGGACAGCAGTGACCTGACACCTTTTCGATCCCTGAACTGCCCTGAGCGTATAGGCGCGGAAGTTTTGCGACTTTATGCTGACTAGCGTACGTATTGGGCCAATTTTAATAAAAACGGGGCGACGGATTGGAGCGCTACGACTCAATCATCGTTGGAGCGGGACACAACGGACTGGTCTGCGCTGCGTATCTGGCGCGAAGTGGCCAGCGCGTGCTCGTGCTTGAGGCGTCCGCTACAGCAGGCGGGCTTGGCGCAAACCGAGAATTTCATCCCGGCTTCCACGCGTCTGTGGCACACAGTGTCAGCCACTTCTCGCAGAAAATCGCCAGTGACCTCAAGCTTGCAGCACACGGCTTTGCAACATCGTCGAAATCGTTGCCAACGATCGGGCTGAGTACCGGCACAGAGCATGTCAAAATTCACCAGGGTACTGTCAGCGGAATCAATACAGATGACGCAGACGCGTATCAGAAACTTTTGCGGCATATGCACCGATTCGCGGATGTGCTCAAGCCCTTCTGGCTAAAGACAATGCCGCGCGTAGGCAACAACAGCCTCGCGGATATGCTGACCTTTGCACACGTAGGCCTCAACATTCGGCGTCTCGGCAAACAGGACATGCAGGAATTTCTGCGGGTTGCCTCTCTGCCTGCCCGTGACCTTATGGATGAAAATTTCGACAATGACATCCTCAAGGCAACGTTAAGCTGGGATGGACTCATCGGTTCGAAACTGGCACCGCGATCACCCAACGGTGCGGTGATCGCAATGCTATATCGCATGGCGGGAGAATCCAGGGGTGCTCATGCCATTCCGGCCGGTGGAGTCAACGGCCTGATCGAGGCATTGTGTGCATCGGCCACAAAATCGGGCGCCGAAATCAGAAACGGCACAAAGGTCGATCGCATATTGATAGATGCCAGTACCGATGGTTTGAAAGCGACAGGTGTGCAACTGGTCGACGGCGAAAACATTGAGGCTGACCGCGTTATTTCGGCTACTGATCCACGAAGAACCTTTCTTGACCTGGTCGGCGTTGAGTATCTTGATATCGGCTTCACGAACCGAATCCGGCGCCTGCGCTGTGATGGCTATGTCGCGAAATTGCACCTCGCGCTGAATGAGTTACCGGCGTTCGACGGCCTTGAGCAGCCTGATGGTCGAATGATAATTGCACCGGATATGGATGCCATCGAATTCGCTTTTGACGACGCCAAGTACGGCGAGTGCCCGGCCAATCCGGTAATGGAGATCGTCATTCCGAGTATTCACGACGCATCACTCGCACCCAGCGGACAACACGTGCTGTCTGCTCACGTCATGTATGTGCCCTTTCGGCTTAAAGGCGGCTGGACAGACGCAGCTCGCCAGCAAATCTGTGAGCGATCTATCGACACGATTGCGCAATATGCCCCGCGAATCCGTGAGCAGATTGTGCATAGCGAATTTCTGACGCCGGCGGACCTTGAGGAAAAATTTCATGTAACCGGTGGTCACTGGCATCACACTGAACTCTCCATGGATCAGATGCTCATGATGCGGCCGACTTATGAAGCTGCGCAGTACAAAACACCTGTGCCTGGCCTGTTCCTCTGTGGTGCGGGGTGTCATCCCGGCGGCGACATCATGGGCGGCGCGGGACACAATGCCGCGCGTGAAATTCTGCGGTGAATAACTACGACGCAATCATTATTGGTGCAGGCCATAACGGCCTGACGAATGCCGCGTACCTCGCGAAAGCCGGGCTGAATGTCGTCGTCGTAGAGAAGAACGACTATATCGGCGGCGCGGCTGTTACCCGGGAGCTTCACGAAGGCTGGCACTACTCCAGTTGTTCGTATGTCTGCAGCATGATGCGCCAGGCGTTGCACCGCGACCTGGATCTTGGCCGGCACGGCTTGTTGCTTGTGCCTTACCTTGGAACAGTCAATTTTGGTGATGGGGATGACAGGCTGTTTTCCTATCACGATGAAGAAGTCGCCCACCTCGAACTGAAGCGCCACTCGCCGCATGACGCAGATGCGATGCATCGCTTTCAGACAGATCTGACGCGCTACTCGCACCTCATTCGCAAAACCCTACTGCGTACCCCGCCGGACCCAACGTCTTTCCGGCCGCGGGATATTATGGAGCTCCTTTACCTGGCCAGGCAGTTCTGGGCTTTGGGCGAAAAAGAAATATACGAATATGTCCGCTTCTTCACGATGAGCGCGGCCGAGTATCTTGACGACTACTTTGAAAATGACCTGATAAAGGCCGCGATGGCCGGTCCTGGCATCATAGGTACAGCACTCGGCGTGTACTCGCCTGGCTCCTCCTATATTTTGTTGCATCACGTTATGGGTGATGTCGATGGCAGCATTGGTGCATGGGGGCTCGCACGCGGTGGAATGGGCGCCATATCAAACGCAATAGCCGGTGCCTTGCAGGAACATGGTGGTGAGATCCGAACCAACGCAGGTGTGCATCAGGTACTTGTGGAAAATCGCAAGGCTGTCGGCGTCGTTCTCGAAAACGGTGACGAGATCAGGGCGCGTATCGTGGTGTCGAACCTTGATGCGAGCGGACCTTCACCCGCATAATGGACAAGAATGACTTGCCCGATGGCATTTACGAGAAAGCCTGCAATTTCAAAATTCGTGGTTCATCTGGCAAGGTCAATATCGCTTTGTCGGCAATGCCAAAGTTCACAGGCGTGCCGGAGAACCGTTACATCAATCGCGGTGGCCAGACTTTTAACGGCTCGTTGGAAACTATGGAACGAGCATACGATTGCTGGAAACGGGGTCGCTGGTCCGATGATCCTTTTATTGAATCGGTCATTCCGTCAGCCTGGGACCCGACCGTTGCACCACCTGGAAAACACTGGATGTCGAATTTTGTGCAGTATTGCCCGCCGAAGCTTGCCAGTGGACCATGGACGCCGGAAAAACGTGATCAATTCGGCCAGACGGTCATCGACAAGATCGAGAGATACAGCCCGGGATTCAAGGATCTGATCGTACACATGGAAGTTCGTACACCGCATGAAATCGAGCAAGAGATTGGTCTTACAGAGGGCAATATTTTCCAGGGAGAACTAACAATCGATCAGTTGTTATTCAACCGGCCATTCCCCGGCTATGCGCAATATCGAATGCCCGTCAAAAACCTCTACATGTGCGGCTCTTCAACGCACCCCGGGGGTGGCGTCTCTTCTGCATGCGGCGCAAATGCGGCGCGCGAAATCCTCATCGATCTGCGTCGTCCGAATACTGTTCCCGATGACGACTTCTACGACGAATAGCTTATGAATACGACCGATCCATACGCCGGCGAACGCCTGAAAAAATCTCCCTTCTATCCGCGGCAGGAAGTCCTGAACATACGCGATGCCTGGGGCGCATGGAATGGTTACAAGTTCGCGGAATATTACTATGACGCGGAGTACGAATATTTTTGCGTGCGCAATACCTGTGGCACTTATGATATTTGCCCCATGCAGAAATATGAAATAAGTGGTGCCGATGCAGAAACCATGCTGAACAGGATGGTTACGCGAGATGTTACGAAAATCAGGCTCAATCGCGTTGCCTATTGTGTCTGGTGTACCGACGAGGGCCGCATGATCGACGACGGCACGATATTCAGGTTATCCAGCGACAAGTTCATGCTGACTTGCGGCAGCCCGTGTACCGCGTGGCTGGAAAAAAGTGCATTTGGTTTCGACGACGTTAACGTCACGGATGTGACCGACGCGTTCGCCGCGTTGTCCCTGCAGGGACCCACATCCTGTGCCGTGCTCAAGAAAATGGGACTGGAAGGTATCGACACCGCAAAACCGTTCGACATTAAGCGGTTTCCTTTCCACGGCGACACACTCATGGTGTCGCGCACAGGTTTCACCGGTGATCTGGGTTACGAGCTCTGGATTCAGCCCGCCCTCGCGCTTACGTTGTGGGATGAACTTTATGCCGCAGGCGAAGATTACGGGATTCAACCTTTTGGAGAAGCGGCAACCAATATGGCCCGGCTCGAGGCTGCTTTCATAATGCCCGCAATGGAATTCAATGAGGCACTCCGAACCGTCCATTTTGAGCATGACCAGACACCGTTCGAGTTGAACCTGGGCTGGCTGGTCGACTTCAAAAAACCGCATTTCAGCGGTCGACGTGCATTATTAAAGGAAAAGGAACGCGGCCCGAAATTCACGTTGACCAAACTGGACATCGAGGGCAATAAACCTGCCGAAGGCTCTTATATCTATAAGAACAAACGATGCACGCAGGAAATTGGCTACATTACCTCAGCCATGTGGTCACCAGCGGTAAAAGCGAACATCGCGTTGGCGATGATCAGGACAGAGCACCTGCAAGGTGAACTGTGGGCGGAAATCTATTACGAAAAAGAACTGCGACAGTACAGCCGCGTTGCAAGATGTACGCGCAAACAAAAACCTTTTTGGGCCCCGGCCCGGGCGCGTGCAACGCCGCCAGCGGATTGCTGATCCTGCTTCAGTCCGGTGATCGAACCAGCCAGGCTGGCGTTGTATAAATTTCCACCGACACTTCATCGCCGGCGCTGATCGTGCCGGCTACCTCGACCACGCCCACAACGCCACGGTTATGTTTTGCCGCTTTGGAAAATGCGGTCGATTTCAGTAAATCGCCAGAACGGGTTGTATACGTCGAAGCCAGTTTCTTGCCCATGTCGTGGCAGGGAGGATTGAACTCCTCGACCAGCAATTCGGCCCCGGACGGAAACTTCAGCAATGTGCCTTTCGGTAAACGGGATAGCTCCCGCAGCCCGGTCAAACAGAGGTTTGCACCGAGACAGGTAGCAGTCAGTGGTTCAGTCAGATCCATTGCATCCTGGATCTCGGCCAGTTCTTCAACAGATACCGCCGACCATTGCCGCTCGTTGCGCCTGATAGTCCCTTGCGGTTGTTTGTCCCCTTTCCAGGCTGACCGCTCGTACGATTGGTGGCGGTCACCAACGACGCCATCCAGCCCAACCTGAATGGTTGCATGCTCCTCTTTACTAAGGTCATCGTTTGATCCGGCATGCACCGATATCACACACGCTACGACTTTTTTCATAGAAACCCCACAACCACGCCGATTTGAGCGTCTAATTTGCCGTGTTATCGCCGCCAATGTCAAATGGGATGAAATCGCCCACCACCCTGCGTTAGACTGTAAATTCGCAGGTCAGGCAACAAGGTCCAGAAGATGCGCGCGACAAGATTTGTTGAAAGTTATTTTGACGCCTGGAACCAATGTGATGCAAAGGGTGTGGCCGACCATCTCACCGATGACGGAATCTACCGCGATGTCCCGGAAAATTCAAAGCGCTCGCACGATGAATGGATTACCTATCTGGGAGAGTTTTTCTCCAGTTATCGACACCGGTATGAACTAATCGGGGAAGCCCTGATTGGCAGTGACACTATTGCGTTTCAATACAAGGTGTATCCTGCAGATGCGGACCAGGAATGTGCGTCTGGTGATTTTTATCGTGGTGCAGAGTTCATGACACTGCATGGTGATGCGGCAATGACGATAACCGACTACTATGATATTCCCGGTATGGGACAGCACGCACCCGTCGCTCCTCCAATATCCGGCGAGACACAAATTCACAAGTATGCAAAATCCGGTTTGAACAGCGATCTGTTGCTGGAGTACAAGCTGAAGCTCGAAAAACTCATGCAGCACCGACAGGCGTTCCTGAGTTCTGACCTGACACTGCCATCACTTGCAGAAGCCGTCGGTTGTTCGGTTAACCATTTGTCGCAGGTTATCAATTCCGGATTTGGCATGAGTTTCTTTGACTACCTGAACGAGCACAGAATAGAGCATGCCAGGGAACTATTGGCCAACAGCGATATTCAAAGCGGTTCCATATTGAATATCGCATTCACAGTCGGCTTCAATTCAAATTCAGCGTTTTACGCCGCTTTCAAGAAGTGCATTGGACAAACGCCGGCCCAGTACCGTCGCGCACAGCTGAAAAGGGCGCATTAGAAATTGATCCGCAAAGATGACCAGCACGACTGGTAGCTGCATTTGGACGCTTCACGCGCGTTCGCTGAAATGAAATGACGACGTGTCAACTGAAGTGATCACCGGGCACTGTGAATGCGGGCGTGTCCGTTACGCGGTCGATGGCGACATCACGGACTTTAGCGATTGCCGCCACCCGAGTCTCTGGACGACAAGACGGTCGCATTGCTGGATATCGGAAAAATGCGCGGCGATGAATTCGTCGACCGAATGGAACAATTGTTCGCCGCACGAGGAATTGCCACCAAACGATACAAGAAACCCACTAATACCCGAACCGCACCGATTGAGATAATTCAGGAAATCGTTAGCGACGTCGATATCGTCGTCATCGCCCTCTCGGATTGTGGTTCGTGCACGTCGTGCTCAACTCACGACCTCAACGATCTTGATCAACTCGGCATTCCCGGCGTCAATGTTTTAACCGAAGAATTCCGCCATGCGTTCGAACAACAATGCTCCAAAATCGGTTTTGACGGTGCATCCGTTTACACGCCCCACCCGATGCAGAATCGCACGACTGAACAACTGCACGAATTTGCCGACTCTGTTTTTGACGATATACTTGCCGCGATAACATATACCTCCGTATAAAATCGCTGGAACACCGTTGACTGGAGATTCTTCGTGACGCTACAAACCGTTGAACAGGCCCGAGTAGCGTTTCGTAAACGTCATATTTCACAGAATTACTCCGGGCCGTTGCATCTCGCCACGACTATCAGCATCAGTCTTCTTATCGTATTTTTAAGCGCCATGATGCTTGAGGATGTTACGCCCCTGGAATGG